>Ga0209187_1000057_pt1 | contig 264902 bp, 244 predicted proteins | sample BantaG_FD_187430 | JGI IMG/M metagenome (GOLD analysis project Ga0209187, IMG submission 187430) | Marine algal microbial communities from Bantry Bay, Ireland - BantryBay_4 metaG (SPAdes) (version 2) | ecosystem: Host-associated > Algae > Red algae > Unclassified | place: Bantry Bay, Ireland... | reverse complement strand
CATCATCGCACCGTGGTTTGACGATTTGGGTGGGCTTACCCAATACCGACTCGACGCAGACCTCGTGAGGCAACACTACGGACCTGGTGGATTTACTCCGGATCTTCGCTTCAAAGACATGGTGTCGCCGGACGGCAAGTGGGTCAACTACGAGTTTTGGTTCGGATACGTCGATCCTTAGACGACGTTGTGCTTCTCAATGCGATCTGCCCACTCATCATCAAGGATGCGCAATAGCCTGACGAGTTCTGCAGACTTGAGGTCGGCTACAAGTTCCGGCTCTGCGCTTCGCCTATTCGCGAAGTTCGTCGCCGGGCCAAGGAGAGCCTTAACTACTGTGGTGCCCAATGCCCCGTGGATGGTGCGTTGGCTACCCCACGCCGCAGGCTCCCCGCGTTCAGGGCCGCTAACCAAAGCTGTGCCATCGTCGTTCACGACGACGCTGACTGACCCATAGTTGGATCGATCCTCGTTTGAAACAACGCGCGTGCCGTCTGGAAGCATCAGTCCGTAAGGATTCTCTTTGACTTGGAAGTCTTGCCAGGTGTGATCCTCGGTGAGAACCGCGGCAATCTGTTCGATGAGTTCATCAAAACGTCTCTCAAAATCGGCGTAGGTCTTGATATCAGAAACGTCAACGTGAGCGGCCATACCCTAATTGTAGTCCCATGAAGATGTTGAGATATTCAGCCATGGTGCTCGCCAAATTCCAGCTTTATGCCCACCACGGGCCTGCGCTGACACTTGGTGATGATGCCGAGCTCGGGATCGATACCGGGTCGATCTATGTGGCAGATGTCTGGCCACCGTCGACCGTCATGCTCAAGCGGAAAGGAAGCTGGCTTGGTGCTTTCGGATCGATTCCGGCACGCCCCGATAGCCGATCTGAGCGTGTCCTGACATGCCAAGTGGCCGGTGACCATGTCGTTCTTCGACAAGCCGCGCGAGAGTCTCGGCGGATCCGGGAGAGGCAAGGTTGCCTGGGTGGCATTTGGTTCTTCCTTGCGATGGCCGGTGCGCGTGTGGGATGCACCCGACCGAGGCGGCCGCCTAACGTAGGTATATGGCACGAATTGCGGTTGTTGGTCCTGGGTCGGTTGGGCTGTTCTTTGCCGGGCACTTGGCGGCGGCCGGTCATGTTGTGGTGTCGTGTGCTCGTCGTCCGTTCGATCGCTATGTGATCGAGTCAGACGAGTTTCCGCTCGACATCGAGGCGAATGTGGTGACCGACCCGGCCGCGGTGTCGCCGGTCGACTGGGTGCTGGTGGCGGTGAAGGCCCACCAGACCGAGGGCGCGGCCGGGTGGTTCGCCGCATTGTGCGGTCCGGATACTCGTGTGCTGGTGGTGCAGAACGGCATCGAGCACGATCGTGTCGACCCGTTCATCAACGGTGCGCCGTCGGTACCGGCGGTGGTCTACTGCGGAGCCGAGCTGGTCGAGCCGGGTCGCATTGCGCACTCGTCTTCGGGACGGCTGATCGTGCCATCGGAGCCCTTCGGAGCCGAACTCGCCGACCTGTTCGAGAACTCGCAGGCCGAGTTGGCGCCGTCCAACAACTTCGCCACCCACCAGTGGCGCAAGCTCAGCATGAACGTGATGGCCAACGGGCTGACCGCACTTACGGGTCGACGAATGAGTGTGATCGCCGAGCCCGGCATCCGAGAGATCGCCGTTGCGCTCGTGCGAGAGTGTTGGCAGCTGGCCCAGGCCGAAGGCGCCGACCTCGATCCTGATCAAGCCGAGACCATCGTCGACACGATCGCGACCAGCGGCCGAGACGGCGGCACCTCGATGCTGTACGACACCCTGGCCGGACGTCCGACCGAACACGACGCCATCCACGGCGCCGCCCTCCGACGTGCTGACCAACTCGGCATCGACACGCCAACGATCCGCTTCGTCCACAGCCTGCTCGACGCTCGCACCCCAACTCTGTGAGGCTCAGGCCGCACGATGCGCGGTGAGATTGTCACACACGTGGGCTTGTCGAGTTTGTGAGGCGCAGGCCGCGCTATGCGCGGTAAAACCCGCACAAACGTGTTCGTGCCAAGATGACGAGATGCTTGAACTGGTTGGATTTGGAACAGACGCTGATGCAGCTGCGCAGGTAGCGAGCCAGCTCGGAGGCATGGCGTATCGCAACCACGCCAGCGAGCGCGACACCCGTCCGTACTCGGCGATGATCCGGGTGGCCACCGACGATGTCGAAGCGGTGCGAGCGGTGTGCGACGTGGGCTTGTATGTGTGCTTCAGTCGCGTGATCAAAGCGCCGGTCACCGAGCCGACCGATGAACGCTCGATCGCCACCTTCGGCTTGGTGCGCAATCCGGCCATGACCCATCGCGAGTGTGACGATCACTGGCGTGACAATCATGGCCCGCTGGCGCTGCAGATGCACCAGGCCATGTGCGACTACTCACAGCTGGCTGTGGTCGACACCATCCACGGTCAGGAACTCGACGGCATCGCCATGTGTGCGTTCAGCAATCGAAGCGATCTCAGTGAGAAGTTCTTCAACGATGACGACGCCAAGAAGGCCATTATCAAAGACGTTGCCATCTTCAGCGATGCCGCCGGTTCACCGCCGCGTGTGGTGCTGCAACAGGTGATCTGAGCGCGACATGTCCTACTGACCAATTGTCCATCGGTGGCGTCCGGTACGGCGAGACAGTCGCGAAGGCACCGTGTAGAGTTAGAGCCTCTAACAAGGGGACCGCTTCGTGAGAAAGCACAAGACAAAACAGCACCTGCCACGGCCTCGCCTGACCACGCCGCTGGTGCGGGTCGACGGCGAGCTGGTGCCAGCCACGTGGGACGAAGCACTCGACCGGGTAGCCCAAGGATTCAGCGCCGCCCGTGAACAAGGCGCCGGTGGTGCACACAGTTTCGGCATGTTCAGCTGCTCCAAGTCCACCAACGAAATGAACTATGTCGCCCAGAAATTCTCCCGGGTGGTGATGGGGTCGAACGACATCGACTCCTGCAACCGAACTTGACACGCTCCCTCGGTGGTCGGTCTGGCCACAGTTCTCGGAGCAGGCGGCGGCACGTCGTCGTACACAGAAATCGAAGAGACCGACGTCATCTTGTTGTGGGGCTCCAACGCTCGCGAAGCGCACCCGATCTTCTTCCATCATCTGCTCAAGGGCATCGACAACGGCGCCACCATGTACGCCGTCGACCCGCGGCGCACTTCGTCGGCCAAGTTCGCCGACGTCTGGCTCGGCCTCGAGGTCGGCAGCGATGTTGCCATGGCCAACACCGTCGCTCGCGAGATCATCGCGGCTGACCTGCACAACAAGGACTTCGTTGCCCATTCCACGCACGGCTTCGAAGAACTGAAGGCCTCCGTCGAGCCCTACACGCTCGAGCGTGGCAGCGAACTCACCGGCGTGCCCGCCGAAGCAATCCGCGAGATGGCCCACGCCTACGCCACCGCCGAGTCGGCGCAGATCCTGTGGACGCTCGGCATCACCGAACACCACAACGCCGTAGACAATGTGCTGGCGCTGTGCAACCTGGCGCTGCTGACCGGACATGTCGGCAAATGGGGTAGCGGCTTGGTGCCGCTGCGCGGCCAGAACAATGTGCAGGGTGGCGGCGATATGGGTTCGCTGCCCGACAAGTTGCCCGGCTTCCAGAACGTCAACGATCCCGCGGCGCGAGCCAAGTTCGAAGCGGTGTACGGCGTCGAGCTCAATCCGAATCCCGGAATCCATCTGACCCTGATGTTCGAGGCCATGGAACGCGGTGAGATGAAGACCGTCTACGTGATCGGCGAGAACCCAGCCGACAGCGAAGCCGACATCCACCACGCCCGCAAAATGCTCGAAGGCCTCGACATGTTGGTGGTGCAAGACATCTTCTTGACCCGCACCGCCGAAATGGCCGACGTGGTATTGCCGGCATCGATTGCCTGGGCCGAGTCCAATGGCACGGTCACTTCATCGGAACGGCGAGTGCAACGGGTGCGCGCCGCCGTCACCCCTCCGGGCGAGGCCCGCGACGACATCCAGATCATCTTCGATATCGCTGCTCGCATGGGCGTCGATTGGGGCACGCCCGATCACGAAGGGCTGTGGGATGAACTGCGTTCGCTGTCGCCCATGCATGCCGGCATGAGCTGGGACCGCCTCGAATCCGAAGGCGGCCTGCAATGGCCATGCCCCACGCTGGACCATCCCGGCTCCCCCTTCCTCCACGCCTGGTTGTGGGCCGACGATCTCGACGGACGCGACCCCGCACCCTTCAGCGCGGTCGTGCACCAAGGACCCAAGGAAGAACTGTCCGAGCAGTTCCCCCTGCGACTCACGACTGGCCGAGCGCTCGACTCGTACAACACCGGCGTGCAGTCGGGCGGCTTCAACTCGCCGATCCGATACGGCGATGCGCTCGACATGAACCCGGTCGACGCCACCAGTATGGGAATCCAAGACGGCGAAACCGTGCAGGTCTCATCGGCTCGCGGCACCGTCGAAATGGCCGTGCGCTACCAACCCGACATCCCAGAAGGCCTGACCTTCACCACCTTCCACTTCCCTGAACTCGTCGACGTCAATGTCATGACCAGCGACGCCTGGGACAAACGCTCCGGCACCGCCGAATTCAAGGCGGCAAGTATTCGAGTCGACAAACTCGCATCGGCCCTTTCATGACCCCCGGTAGCGAAGCGGTCCGGGCTCACCGACTCGGCGATTGCGAGGCGACATGGCTGATTTGAAATTTACTGATGCCTCCGCGTCGGCTGGTGAGATTGCTGCTGTTGATGCGGTATTGGGTGATGAGCGCGCTCTGGTGTTCGAGCATGCTCGGTTGGTGCGGGGCGGGACCAAGCGTCGTCACCGTTTGCGCCACATGTTGTTGCCGGCGTTGCATGCGTTGCAGAACGAGTCGGGCTGGATCAGCCCGGGCGGTCTCAACTATGTGTCCGAAGAACTGCAGGTGCCTCCGGCCGAGGCCTACGGCGTTGCCAGCTTCTACGAGATGTTCCGCGTCGACGAGGCACCCGGTCACGACGAACCCGTCACCCACATCTGTGTCGACGGTCCTTGCCGCGCCCTGTCCGGGGCGCGCATTGCTGCCGTCGAAGCCGAAGGCGGTCATGTGCACGAGAGCCCTTGCCTGGGCCAGTGCGAACGTCCGCCAGCAGTGTTCATCCAGGGCCGTCGTGGGCCCGACATCGTCGAGGCCGATGCGGACCCCTACGTGCGGCCCCAGCAAGACTCGGATGGACTGCGGCTGCTGCATCGCCTGGGCGTGGTCGATCCGAACAGCCTGGACAGCTATCGCGAACACGGTGGCTACATCGCGCTGGCCAGGGCGATCGAGCTCGGTGCCGACGCAGTGCTCACGGCTCTCAGCGACTCAGGACTATCCGGTCGTGGCGGCGCGGCCTTTCCCACCGGGTTCAAGTGGAGCGCGGTGCGCGACGCCGAGGGCGACACCAAACATGTTGTCGCCAATGCCGACGAAAGCGAGCCGGGCACCTTCAAAGACCGCACGATCATGGAGAACGATCCGTTTGCCTTGATCGAAGCCATGACCATTGCCGGCGTGGCCATCGGCGCGGAGAACGGCTGGATCTACATCCGGGGCGAATATCCACTCGCAACCGCCCGGATCGAGAACGCCATCAACGAAGCCCGGTCTGCCGGTCTGCTGGGCGCCTCGGTTGCCGGCTCAGACGCCGCCTTCGACATCGAAGTGCGGCGCGGCGCCGGCGCCTACATCTGTGGCGAAGAGACGGCGCTGTTCAACAGCATCGAAGGCTTCCGTGGTGAACCCCGCAACAAGCCCCCGTATCCAACCACGCACGGGCTGTTCAACCAGCCAACCGCAATCAACAACCCCGAGACGCTGCTCAACGTGCTGCCCATCGTGCTCGATGGCGCCGACGCCTACCGGTCGATCGGCACCGAGAATTCGCCCGGCACGCGGCTCTTCTGCCTGTCGGGGGCGATCACGGATCCTGGTACCTATGAGCTTCCCTTCGGTACCACGCTCGGCGAACTGCTCGAGGTTGCCGGGGGAGTGACCGGCGAACTTCACGCCGTGCTGCTCGGTGGCGCTGCTGGATCGTTCGTAACACCTGAGTCGCTCGATCTTGCACTGACGCTCGAAGACACCCGCGCTGCTGGCACCACGCTGGGTTCGGGTGTGGTCATGGTGTTCGACACCTCGACCGACCTGACCGACATGTGTACCCGCATCGCCGAATTCTTCAAGAACGAATCCTGCGGCCAATGCGTGCCGTGTCGCGTCGGTGCGGTGCGCCAGCACGAGATGATGGTCGAGCTGCGATCCAAAAACGGGGTCGGCCTCGCCCCCGACAAGCGCCAGCTTCACGCCGACATGAACTCGGCCATGGCCGACGCATCCATCTGCGGCCTCGGCCACACCGCCGGCTCCGCCATTGCCTCTGCCCTGGCGCTCGGCCTGATCGGAGAATCCTCATGATCAATGCAACCGCCCAAAAGTCCATGCGCCAGGCGCATGGACAATTCGATTTTCCGCCATGTTCGACGAACGACGGTCTGAGCGCAGCGGAGGGATACCGACCATGAACCCAACTGAAGTAGACGTGAGTATTCGCACGGTCACCATCAACATCGATGGCGCCGACGTGAAGGTTCCCGAAGGCGGCACCGTGCTCGACGGCTGCAAAGCCGCTGGCATCGACACCCCCACGCTGTGCTATTCCGACAACCTGACCCCGGTCAATGTGTGCCGAGTCTGCGTGGTCGAACTCGACGGCAGCCGCACGCTCATTCCGTCGTGCTCGCGCCCGGCCGAAGAAGGCATGGTGGTGCAAACGGACTCCGAGCGAGTGCGCCACAGCCGCAAGATGGTGCTCGAATTTCTGGGGTCTGGCGTCGACCTGAGCCAAGCCGACGACATGAACTCATGGGGCGAGCACTATGGCGCCGACCCCACTCGCTACGGCCCCACCGCCGAGAAAATCGACGAAGACGTCAAGATCCAAGACGACCTCTACATCCGTGACTACGACAAGTGCGTGCTCTGCTACAAGTGCGTCGAAGCCTGCGGCGACGACGCTCAGCACACGTTCGCCATCTCGGTTTCGGGCCGTGGATTCGCGGCCCGCATCAGTACCGAATTCGACGTCACGCTTCCCGACTCGGCATGTGTGTATTGCGGCAACTGCGTCGACGTGTGCCCAACGAACGCGCTGCAGTTCAAGACCGAGTGGGACCTTCGCCAAGCCGCCGAGTGGAAGCCCGAAGAGCAAACGGTGACCACCACCGTGTGTTCCTATTGCGGCGTGGGATGCAACTTGGAGATGCACGTACAGGACAACACGATCGTCAAGGTCACGTCACCCCACGACCACAGCGTGACCAACGGCCACCTGTGCATCAAAGGCCGCTTCGGCTGGCAATACGTGCAGCCGACCATCACCACCAGGTAGCTCCGTTGCGGCCGGCCTCGACGAGCGGCTAGGAATTGGTGGTGCGACCAGTGCAACCCGAGTTGGGTTCGGTGGTCATGCTCATGTCGCTCTGAATCTCCTGTAGAAGCACACTCAGCTGCTGAGACCGGCGATCGATACGTCGAGATCGGTTCGTGCACGTAACGCTGCGGCGAGCTCGTCGACCGAAGTGTCGCCGACCACACCTGGAGCGCCCAGCACGATCGATGCGGCACCGCTGACCTCGGCCAGGTCGACGACCTGGTCATCGACCTCGCCGGTGCGAACGATGACGCGGGTGGAACCCACCTGTTTGTCGCTGGCTTGGGCCACGGTCTTCACGTGGGCGGTCAACAGCCATTCGAGTTCGTCGACGACCAGCTTCACGAAGTTCGAGTCGAGATCGTCGAAGTGCGGCGGGTCGAGAATGGCCAGGTAGGTCAGACTCTGATCGGCATCGGCAGCCTGGTCATAGGCAGCACGCAACGCGGCACCTCGGCCGGTGCCGCCCCAGCTGACATAGATGAGTTCACCGCCGTCATTCGTAGTGGGCATCAGTTGTCCAGGTCTCCCGGAGGGGCAATGTTCTCTTGCCATCGCTCCTCGATCAGATCCAAGGCGGCCGTGCGATTGTGTAGTTCGACGGTCATGTCATTGCCGACATCGCCGCTGATGAACCCACTGCGTACCATCTCGCCGATGGCGGACTGCTCGGCCACCAGGGCATCGCGCCGAGCTTGCAACAACATGGTTACTTCGAGTTCGGGATGCGCGCTGAAGTGATCGCTGAGGTCGTCGCGCGCTTCGGCGACTTCTTGCTCGTAGGTGTCTTGCATGGCATCGGCCATGGACGAGAACAACACACCCTGACCACCGAGCCGTTCCATCTCGGCTGCGCCCGCCCGGCGAGCGTAGATGCGAGCTTGAATCTGCTGTTGGCGTCGTTGATGAGCCTCTTGGCCAGACAATCCGAGACGAGCAATCAAGCCGCTGATCGTGGTGCCCTGCACCAGCAGCGTGAACAACACCACGCCGAATGTCATGACGAGCACGGTGTTCACGACTTCGTCGGAGAAGTCGCTTTCTTCGAGCAGCAACGCCAGCGCCAAGGAGATTGCGCCCCGCAGGCCACCCCAGTACATGACATGGCGGAACGCCATTGGCACCCGGCGGCTCGGTTGGAGCTTGGCATGGATGGCGCCGAAGCCGTACACGATGACGAACCGCGTGAGCAGGATGGCACCGATTGCAATAGCGACGTTCAGGATGTTCTCGGAGATGTCGATGTCGCGCAGGTTGATCTTCAGGCCGATGACCAGGAACACCAGCGAGTTGACCAGGAACGTGAGTACTTCCCAGAAGTACTCGAGCGTGATTCGGGTTGTCGGCGAGGTGTTGCGCAGTCCAATGTTTCCGACCATCAGGCCGGCGGCGACCACGGCCAAAATGCCGCTGAAGTGCAGGTCGTCGATGCCGAAGATCAGCCCGAACTCTTCGGCAACCAGAAACGAGCCATACGCCAACGCCAGGCTGGTGGTGGTCTCGATGAGTGCGTCGTCTACCCGAGCCAAAACCACTTGCGACACGAACCAACCCAGCGTGATGCCGACTGCCAAACCGCCGCCGCCCACGATCAGGAAGTCGCCGATCGCACTGCCCAGGCCAAAGCTCGAGCCCGGCGCAGCTGCATCGACGGCCAGGGTGAAGGCCACGAAGGCAATGGCGTCGTTGAACAGGCTTTCGCCTTCGACGAGCACCGAAAGACGTTTGGTGACACCAAGTGATTTGAAGAAGGCGATCACGGCCACCGGGTCGGTGGCCGAGATCAGCGCACCGAAGGCAACCGCAGCCAACCAGGGCACGCCCACCAGCGCCCAGATGATCCAGCCGACGGCGAAGGTGCCGAGCATGGTGCCGCCGATGGCGAACATGAGGATCGGCACCAGGTCGGCCTTGAGCTTGGCCCAGGGCAGATGCAGGGTGGCCTCGAACAGCAGCGGCGGGATGAGCAGACCGAGAATGAGATCGGCAGAGAAGTTGAGTTCGACGAAGTTGGGGAAAAACGCGAACACCAGGCCGACGAGCACCAGTGCAACCGTGTACGGGACCTTGATCCGTTTGACGATGATCGCCATGGCCGCGGCCGCAGCCAACAGCACCACCACACTCAGTTCCTGCTCGAGGAAGTTGCTGTCTCCTGCCTCGGCGGCGAGAAGGTTCATGGTGGGCACGGCGAGAGTGTACGTCCCCACGGGCCGTCGACTGGCAACACGCCCGCTGCGACCAGTCCTCGCCGCCCTGCGCAAAGAGTGGGTTGCTAAGAATGGCGGGTTGGGTCAAGCTCTGGGCATGCCCATTGCTGATGAGAAATTTGTGTCGCTGACGACCTACCGCAAGAACGGCGAGGCCAAGGAAGCGCCGGTGTGGATCGTCGATCTGGGCGACGGCACGGTGGGCTTCACCACCCATGGCGATTCCTGGAAGTGCAAGCGGATCCGCAACGACAACCGCGTCGCAATGCAACCAAGCGACCAGCGAGGCACGGTTACTCCGGGCAGCACAAAGGTCACCGGCACGGCCGTGCTGGCGACCGGCGGACCCGACTTCGACCCTGTACGGGCCAAGATCAAGGGCAAGTACGGACTGATGGTCAACCTCATCATCGTGCTGAACAAGGTCCGAGGCATGCTGGGCAAGGGCGGCGACAGCGATACCGCCGTGATCATCACCCTCGACGAGTAGTTCCGTCAACGAAGCGGATCTACAAGGTGGCGCCGAAAGCCGGACTTCCTGTCCGGTGGCGAAGCGGTTCGGGATTGCAGATGTGGTGGTTCGTGAGCAGGGTGGTGGTGAGGTGCGAGCCTAAAGCCGGTCAGCGCAGGCCGGGGTCGGGCTCTGACCATGGGTTGTCGGCCAGGTAGTCGGAGAGATCGATGACCTCTTCGGTGCGAAAGCCCGCCGGTAGCCATACGTCGCCTGCTTCTGTGTAGAAGTAAATTTCCCAGTTGTAGATGGCGCCGTAGGCGTTGGGGTCTTGGCGAAGCAGTTCTGCGTAGGCCTGCACTGCGGTCACGTAGGCGTTGGAGTTGTTGTAGCCAAAGAGCGCCCCCGCCATGTCGCTGGGCCCGCCGCGTCGCACCAGGTAGCGAGCGGCACCGGCGATGGCGTCGCTCGGGTTGTTGATGTCGCCTTCGCCGATACCGGCTTCGGCCCAGGTGGTGGGCAGGAATTGCATGGGGCCCTGCGCGCCGGCGCTACTCAGGCCACGGATCCGCCCCATGCCGGTCTCGATCAGATTGATCGCCGCCAGGTACTCCCATTCGATACCGGTTGCGTCCTCGGCCGCCCGGTAATAGGAGAGTAGCGATTCGGCGGCTTCGGGGTCGATGATCTCCCACGCCGGGATGAAGTCGGCGGCGTCGTAGCCGCTGCTCAGATCGATGAGCGCACGACGGGCCGAGGTATGCAACCGCGTGCGAGCGTGAAACTCGGTGGGCAGCGCTTCGAAGAACTCTATGTCCCAGTCGGGTTCGTAGCCGAGTTTGCGGATCGCGACCTGATGCAGGTGACCCATCGCGGCGCGTTGCTCTGGCGTCGAGTTGGGGTCGAGTAGCCCTCGTTCGGCTTGCGCCACCTGATCGGCCAGCTCGGCCGCGGTGGTCGCAACCCTGGGCGCAGCGCGGCCGTTTGGTGCAACGACCACAACTGGTTCGGCCGCAACTGGTGTCGGCGTCGGGAGTTCGACCGGCTCTGTCTGGGCGGGACTGGTCGGCATCGGGGCCGCTTGGGGTGACACCGTTGGAAGCGCACTGGGTGTCGGCGCGTCTTGGTCATCAGATGCTGCTGAGGCTGTGGTCGGCGCCGTGACCGAAGCCGTATCGTCTTCGGATCGGGCGGCGCATCCCGCCCCTGTCAGCACCAACAACGCGATCACGAAACCGAGGACGGTGTGGCTGAATTGGTTACTTGCCCGTGACCTCATCGACCAGATCGTAGGATCCCCAGCTCCTTTCGGACGGGCACCCTTGCCCGAGGGGGTAACCTCGGCGGCGGTGACTTCGCTTTCGTCGTTGATCGACTTCGTCAAATCCGACCTGGCGAAGCTGATCCGTTTCGCCGCCGTTTCTTTGGTGACGGTGCCCCTGGGGATGGCGTTGTTCTGGGTGTTTCTCGAGGTCGTCGACTTGCAACCGGCGTTTGCGAACCTGGTCGCAGTCACGTTGTCCACGATCCCGAACTACGTCCTGAACCGGTATTGGGTGTGGAACAAACGAGGCGCAAACAGCGTGCGACGCGAAATAGCTCCCTTCTGGGCGATTGCCTTTCTCGGGCTACTACTGTCCACGGCGCTCGTGGCACTGGCCACGAGATACACCGACGAGTCGCTGGCCTTTCTTGCCGTCAATTTCTTTGCCTTCGGCGTCTTGTGGGTGTTCAAGTTCTTCGTGTTGGAGAAATTTTTGTTTGCCACCCCACAAATCGAAGCCAGCTCATGACCGATGTCCCCCCTATCGAGATGCCCCCCGCCCAACGGGCGTTGGCCGAAGCGGCGCGTGGGTTCATGCCGGTCGACGAAGGTTTGGCGCTCTACGCCTCGGCACTGCAGGCTCCGGCCGGTCCATGGCTCGAAGTCGGTAGCTACTGCGGCAAGTCGGCGCTGTACTTCGGCTTCGCCGCCCAAGCACGAGACACGATGCTGTTCGCGCTCGACCATCATCGCGGCAGCGAAGAAAACCAGGCCGGATGGGAGCATCACGAAGCCGACCTGGTCGACTTGGCGATCGGCAAGATGGACACCTTGCCGATCTTTCGACGCACCGTTCACGACGCCGGCCTGGAAGACACGGTGGTGGCGTTGGTCGGTGACTCGACCACCATCGCCACCCACTGGAACACGCCATTGGCCTTGCTCTTCATCGACGGCGGCCACGGCGAAGAACCAGCCCACGCCGACTACGAACACTGGGTACCCAAGATCGGGGTTGGCGGTTTGCTGCTGATCCACGACGTCTTCCCCGACCCCGCCGACGGCGGACGCCCCCCGTTCGAGATCTGGAGCCGAGCAATACAGTCGGGCGCATTCGAAGAGATCGGCCACACCGGTTCACTACGAACGCTGCGGCGCACAGCCGAAGGAATCTGATGGAATCCGATGGAGCCTGTCGTGAGCCGAGATGTCATCGAGGTCGCCGCCGACGTGATCGCTCACGCCGGTTCGCTTCGAACTGTGCGTCGCGCAGCTGAAGGAATCTGATGGAATCTGTCGTTAGTCGAGATCTCATCGAGGTTGCCGCCGACGTGATCGGCGATGGCGTGCGGCGCACACCCATGCTCGACACCGGGCCCCGCTTCTTTGATACTGCCGGCCAAGTGGTCAACAAACTCGAGCTGTTGCAACACACCGGCTCGTTCAAACCTCGGGGCGCGCTCCATCGGGCGTTGACGTCTGATGTGCCAGAGAGCGGTTTGATTGCGGCATCAGGGGGTAACCATGGATTGGCCGTTGCGTGGGTGGCTCAGAGGCTCGGCGTGCCGTGCGAGATTTTTGTGCCTCAGGTTTCGCCGGCGGCCAAGGTCGACAAGATCCGCAAGTTGGGCGCCACGGTTCGAGTTACCGGAGCGCTGTACGACGATGCTCTGGCCGCATGTCGAGAACGCCAGACCGAGACCGGTGCACTCGATATCCACGCCTATGACCACCACGGCACCATTGCCGGAGCAGGGACCATCGGGCTCGAGATCGAAGCCGATCTGCCCTACGTCGACACGGTGCTGGTGTCACTCGGTGGCGGGGGCCTGTCATCGGGAGTTGCGGCCTGGTTCGCGGGCACTAACACCAAGGTGGTGGTGGTCGAGCCCGAGACATCGCAGTGTTTCGCTGCAGCAATGCACGCCGGTGAACCCGTCGACGTAACCGTCGCAGGCGTGGCGGCCGACTCGCTGGGTGCCCGTCGCATCGGCACCACCAACTGGCAGACTCTTCGCCACGCACAGGCGCAGTCGATCACGGTGCCCGATGCCGCCATCTTGCACGCGCAACAACGATTCTGGTCTTCGGCCCAGCTGGTGGTCGAGCCAGGCGGCGCCACGGCCGCAGCAGCGTTGTGTTGTGGTGCGTACCTACCGGCGCCCGACGAGACGGTCGCGGTGATTGTGTGCGGCGCGAACTGCGACCCCGCAGCGGTAACGACCTAGTGATGTCACCTAGCCCGCTGAGTAGAGTTCTCCCGCATGCTTGAGAAGAGTCGCCAGCGCATGATCGATGGCGTCAACAAGATGAGTGGCCGAGCGAACTGTGGCGAGGCCGTGCCATTACAGCAGCGCAGTCGGGCTGCGGTGCTGGCGCTGGGCATCGCGTTCGTGGTCGTCATGACGGCGGTGTCGCTGGCGGTCGACTTCGGGCCGATTGTCGCAGGAGGCATTGCCGGCTTGGTCGTAGGTGGCGGGATCACCTTGCTGAGCACCACGTATTGGCTGGGCTACTGCGACGGCGAGATCGTTCTGGTCAAGACCAACCGCCTGGGGAACAAGCCGGTCGAGCTCACCGCCCACTACACCTACCCGGTGCCGTCGTCGCCGAGCTCAGGATTTCTGGTGAAGCGTGTCCAGATCGCTGGCGCTGACTATCTCGTCGCCAAGCAGTTCGAAGAACGCATGCGATCAATTATCGGCACGTAAATGCAACCGTGCCCGGCACCGTTGCATCTGGCGGGGCGGGGCTAGTGTCGAGACATGATTACTGAAACGCTGACCGTCAGTCGGGCTGACTTCGAGAACCGCACCGGCTGGCAGCTCAAACCCGAGGGTGCGTGCAAGGGCGACCTCTGTGTGCCCTTGGCCGACAACCCCAGCGGCGACACCGTGGACCTGACCTCGCTGGCGGGCCAGCTGAACATGCCGCTGGTGCATGACGAGGCGCACGGTATATGGGCGCTGGGACCCGAGTCGATCGGCTCCCGAGCACTGTCAACGGTCGAGGCTCCGAACCTCACATTACCAACGCTCGACGGCGACCCGTTCGAGCTGCACTCGCTGCGGGGCAAGAAGGTGATTCTTGTCGCCTGGTCGCCCTATTGAGGATGCTCAGCCGACCTGCCCGTGTGGCAGGCGTTCCGCAACGAAGTCAAGGACCAGGGTGTCGAGATCGTGACCGTTGGCATCGATACTGCAGGTCCCGAGGCTTGCCGGGCGTTCATCGAGGCCGCCGATCCCGAGCACCCATCGCTCATCGACGAGCACCACCGCGTCGCCGAGTTGTTCGGCGTGGTGAACATTCCCAATGCGGTCTGGATCGACGAGGACGGCATGGTGGTTCGACCCGCGGAAACCTCACCCGCGCCGCCATCGGTGGGCGTGGAGCGCACCCCGAACCAACGGGCAATGGATGACCCGCCGGCGCGCGTCGTCGAGATGATGACCCACGCTTCGCAGATCACCTACGACGCGCCGACCTATGAAGCGGCCATGCGCGACTGGATCGCAAACGGATCCGACAGCGAGTTTGCACTCGCGCCGGCTGATGTCATCGACCGGTCCGGCACCCGAAATGTCGACACCGCGCGAGGTCATGCCCACTTCGAGCTGGCCACACATCTGGAGTTGGCAGGCGAACACCAGGCCGCAATCGGGCACTTTCGACTGGCGCATGAACTGGTGCCCGACAACTTCGCCTATCGGCGTCAGGCGTGGTCGCTGGAACCCAGCGTCGAGGGCCCGCTGGCACGCTTCTGGCAGGGCCCACTCGATGGCCAGGAGGCCGACTGGCCCTACGCCAGCGACTGGATCACCGACGTAAAGGAAATGGGCGCCAGCAACTACTACACCGAGTGGAAACCCTGACTCCGGGGTTCGTTCGTATACGTAGTCGCTCGTTACGCGCGTCGAGATCGTGGGGCGACATAGCCGACCTGCCAACTGCAACGCGCATGGGCCAGTAGTCTTCGCTTCGACTATGGCTGAGGCATCAAGCGGCAACCGGGGACCCGTTGTCGCCACCATCGCAACGAACGCCGACGGTTGGTTCCGCGCGGTATCGCCGGATTTCCTGACCATGCTTGGCGCGCCAGTCGAAGTGTTGACCGGGGTGAATGCGGTTGATCTCGTGCATCCGCTGCAGGCGCCGGTGGTGCGCCGTGCTCTGGCCACGGCAAACACGGTTGATGAGCAAGACATTGTCACCCAACTCTTTCTGAGCGGCACCTGGGTGCCGGTGGAAATTGTCGTTGAGCGCAGTGTCGGAGAACGCAGCACGTGGCGGTTGTATCGCCCGGTCCAATCGCAGGGACCCACACTGCTGCATGACCCAGCCGAGTTGACGTCGGCCGTCACGCCGGTGGAGTCATGCGACGTCATCGGCGATGGCGCCCCGCCACCAACCGTCTCGTTGCTGCCTCAACCTGCGCCGGTGCCCGAGGCTGCGTTGGTGCCTGAGGCTGAGACGGTGTCTGAGGCTGCGTTGGTGTCTGAGGCTGCGACGATCCCCGTGGCTGGGCCGGTGGCCCAAGCTGCGACGATCCCCGAGCCCGCGACAGTCCCCGTGGCTGGGCCGGTGGCCCAAGCTGCGACGATCCCCGAGCCCGCGACGGTCCGCGAGGCTGAGCCGGATCCTGGGGCTGAGCCGGATGCTGGGGCTGATCCGGATCCTGAGGCTGCGGGGCTATCGGAGACGCTGACCGGACATGGGCAGGCAACGAGTGACGACGAGGCCTCTGATACGGCCGCGCCTTTGCCAGGGGAAAGCGGGAACGAGTTCCCCTACGACGACTCCGACGCTCATATGGCATACGTGGCGACGATGCCGCCCGACAGCGTTCCCGATACACGCGAAGCAGTACGCCGTAGCGTCGGTGACGCCTCGACGCCCATGCTGGAGATCGATGTCGCTGGACGAACAACGTTTGTACGCGGCGCGTGGAATGACTTCGCTTCCGGAGACTCCCATGGCGCCGACGTGTTCGAGAACCTGATCGAGACAAGCGGCCAAGCCGATCGGATCCTGCAAGCAATAGAAGATGTCTTCGAAACTGCAGAACCGAGCAACCACGAGATCTCGAGGCCGCTCTCACCCACGCACTGGGTGCGAGTGGTGCCCATCCCGAGCCCACACCTCGCCGGAGCGGTCCATGCACTGGTCGCCGTTGTAGACCAGTCGGCAATCGAGACGGCAACGTATGTAGTGGTAGCCGCCCCGTCAGGTCACAAGTCCGATACCGACCAGGTGCCCGGCGCTCCAAGCGCTTCGCTCGTCGGCCATTCCAAGGATGGAGAGCCCGAACAGGTCACGTTGCCGACGCCGGACGCCAGCAGATCCGATCAGGTATCACCAAAGCCACCACCGGCAGATGAATCTGCCCAGGTGACAGCGCGCCCGGCCAAGGTCCGCCGGCGCACAATCTTTGCTGTAATGGCCATTCTGGCAGGAGTGGTGTTTCTGATTTTCGCTTCGATGGCCGGCGATGACGCTGCAACGGAGCCCGTCTCCGTCAACCTCGTCGAAACCGAACCAGAACAGCTCAATGAAACACAGACTTGGCAAACCATCGGCGCGGAGAGCCTGGGTGAACTGCAGTCTGTCGCCACCACCCCCGATGGCGGGTTCGTGGCCGACGTGAACGGTCGGTTGGTTCGACTCGACACCCGGGGTGTAGCTGTCGACGTCATCAGTGTGAGTGAGGAAGAAGAGGTCGTCGTCACCGATATCGATGCCGACGATGCCGGCGTGCTCTGGGTGCTCGATGCCGGCCTGGGTCGCGTATCACGAGTCGCCACGGACGGCATCGTCAGTGCGATCGCAACCAATCCGGTCTTGCTCAATGCGCGAGGGGCCGGCGTCGGGCTCGACGACACGCTGTTCGTGGCATCAACTGCTGCTGCGCAGCTGGTTCATCTTGGCGCCGACGGTGAGTTCATCGGCTCGATCGCCGTGCCTGGTCGCCAGCCCAGCGATGTGGCTCAGGCGGCCGATGGCACATTGTGGATCGTCGATGCCGAACAGCTCGAGCTGGTTCACCTGACCGAGGATGGGGATCTGATCGGCGCCCTTGCACTCGAATCGTTCTCCTCGTTGACGTCGCCCCACCTGTCACTCGTCGGCAACGTGCTGTGGGTGACCGCCCCTGAATCGTCGGCGGTGTTCGCCATCGACACGGCAACCGGTCAACCAACGGGCGAGCGCATCGAACTGAAACGGCCCGACGGCTCGCCGGTGAGCAAGCCCGTCGGAATCGCCTCCACCGACGACGGCGAACTCTGGATTCCCGACAGCACCGGTGGCGCCATCATCCTGGTCACCAGCTGATCGAATTGTCCATGCGCCTGGCGCATGGACAATTCGGCGCATGGACAATCAGCTGGAGTCGACGGATGCAGTGGCCCGCGTGAAGAAGGCCTCGGTGAGGCTGCGGCGGCGCGCTTCTTCGACCGGGTCGAGTTCCCAGAGGTGCATCGAGGCCAGGGCGGTGGCAGAGACGTAGCACTCCCAGATCGGGAGGGATCGAATGTCGATTGGCTGACTTCGATGGAGATAGTGGGTGGTGAAGTCATGCATGGCCGCTTGGCCGTATTGACAGAGCAACTCGACGCGCGCGCAAGCCAGATCGGCGACGGGATCGCCGAGGCAGGCGTCTTCCCAGTCGATGAGAGCGGCGATCTTGCCTTGCATCCACAACACGTTGCCGGGCCAGTAGTCCCCGTGCATCAACACCGGCTCGTTGGGGTGCATCGTGATCTGATCTGTGTCGAGAAGCGACCCAAGTCGCCGCCCCGCTTGGTTGGCGGGCAGACAGGTGCGAAGCCGTTCCACGGGGTCCTCCAGCGGAGCGAGGCCAACGTCGCCGACGAGCGAAACGTTGATCGAGTGGATGCGAGCGAGCAGATCAGCCATCTGGACGATCGCCGGACCAACGGCACTTTCGTCGACCGTGGCATCGCCGGCGACGAACTCGGTGATCAGGAAGCGGCGCTCCTCGTCGAGGTAGATCGGCCCGGCCACCGGCAAGCCCAGTTCGCGCAGTCGACCGAGTAGTCGGAACTCCTTGCCGGCGATATCGGCCTCGTGTTCCTTGAGCTCACCCGCCCGATGCTGTCGAAACACGACTGGCTGCTTTCTATCGCCCTCGCTGAGATCGAGGCGCCACACATCGGCTGAACTACCGCCCTCGAGCTTCACGTAGCCGACGAGCTCGGACTGCAGTGCGCGTGCAACCTCGGCAAACAACTGCTTCAGGTGCACCCTGGGATCTTACGAGTCAGCTGACCGGGGCGGGCTCGACTTCGGGGAGCGCGTCGTGGGCCCAGAGCAGACGTGATGCGGGGCTGGCGCCGCTGATCGCGTCGGCGGCCAGCACGATCGCCGCCGCGGTGTAGGCCGAGCGTTCGCCGCCCGGGAAGTTGACTCGTTGAGGGAACACCATGCCGGTGAAGTAAGCGCCGTCGGCGTCTCGGTTGCACTGCGCCCAGTCGAACAGCTCAAGCGCCTTTTCGGTTTGGTCGACCGCAAGATAAGCCAGCGCGGCTTCGCAGGTTTCGGCCGAGGTCACCCAATCCTGGTCGGCGACACAACGAACGCCCGCCCCTTCGATGACGAAGTTGTCCTCGCCGTCGCGCAGCCGATCACGGCCTGCCTGGCCACGAACGACACCGGTCATGACCGGGTAGTACCAATCCATCGCCCAACGCTTCTTGGGTGCGAACGCTGACTCGTTGTCGCGGATGCATGCGGCCAGTCGGGCCGCTGCGGGGCGCCAATGCGGGCGGTCGTTTTCGAGCTCGTCGGCCAGCGCAATTGCCGCCTTCAGGCTGTGGCTGATCGAGGATGAACCGGTCAGCAGCGAGAACGAGAACGGAGTTCCGTCGGAGTGTCGAGCCCACACGATGTCGCCTGCCGGGCGCTGCAACGCCAGCACCCACTCGACGGCACGATCGACAACCGGCCAATACGCCTGGAGAAATGCTCGATCACCGGTGATCAGCCAGTGATGCCAGACACCCACGGCGATGTAGGCGATGGTATTGGCGTCGAACTTGTCTTGCTCGACGTCGTCGCCCAGGTAGTACTGATACCAGCCACCGTCGCCAAGCTGAATGTCTCGCAGCCAGCCATACGCGGCGGCTGCCCGGTCGTGCAATCCGACCACGTCGAGCGCCATGGCGGTCTCGACATGGTTCCACGGGTCGCAGTGGCCGCCGGGGAACCAGGGGATCTGTCCGTTCGGCAACTGCAAATCGGCGATGCTCTGACCAGTGGCGCGGACCTGATCGGCGGTGACGACTCCGTCGACCGCCGGGAGTACGAGATCAGGCTGCATGGGCTTCTTCCATGATGCTGGCGGCCACGGATTCAGGCGAGGACGCAGCCAACTTTTCGGCGTACACGATGGTGCTCTTGCCGATCAGCGGGTCGAGGACCTTGCCCGCCCACTGCAGCACCTTGGGCTGATCGGTGATCTCCCACACCAGCAGGTCGTGATACTTCTTGACCAGCCGATGTTCGGTGTTGTCGATACCGACCGCACACTTGAGCCACCAGTACGGGCTGTGCAGCCCGTGGGTCTGGTGGGCGTCGACCGGCTTCAGGCCGACGCCGGTCATCTTGGCTCGCATCTCGCCACGGGTATAGATGCGCACATGACCGCCGACACTCGCAGGGGCGTGGTAGTCGCTGTTGATCGCCCAGCAGATGCGTTCTGGCAGGAAGGTCGGCACGGTGGCGGCGATGATGCCGCCGGGTTTGAGCACTCGAGTGAGCTCAGCCAGCGCATCGATGTCGCTGGGGATGTGTTCCAGAACTTCGCTGGCGATGATGCGATCGAACGTGTTGTCTTCGAACGGCAGTCGTGTTGCGTCACCGGCAATCTGGGTGCACCGCACCGAATCGTCGAGCTCGCCCGCATCGTGCATGGCGCCAAACGTGTTGCGCACATCGACGAGCTCGGGCACCGCCATGTCGCACGCGGTGACATGCGCGCCGCGACGAGCAGCCTCGAACGCATGGCGACCGAAACCGCATCCCAGGTCGAGTAGTTCGTGACCTGTCTGTAACCCCAGACGGTCATAGTCAACGGTCAACACGGCGATACCGGCCGTGCTTCGCAGTGGCCTTGCGGCAGGCGCCTGGAAGTGTTCGCCGTCTGCGGCCCGGGCTTTTCGCTGTTGAGCCCGCAAGGCGCGTGCTGGTCGTTGGTGGGGAAGCTCACTTCTGCACCTCAGTTGCGGCGCGGGCGCGGGCTTCGGCCGCGAGTTTCTGCGCTCGGATGGCACCCTCGGGAAGTTCGCCTCGGACCGGAAACGGGCGAGCGAACCTGGACCGCGGGGTGGCATAGAACTCGTCGAGCAGCAACTCGTACTGCTCGATGGTGCGAAGCGCAGTGTGATGCCAACTCCAGTTCTCGAGTACCCGAGCTCGGGCATTGTTACCGAGTTCCAGGGCGAAAGCGGGGTCGTCGAGCACTCGGCCGAGTGCCGCCGCCAGCGCATCGGGGTCACCCGGGTCGACGAGCAGTGCACCCACACCGTCTTCGCCGACGACCTCGGGCAAGGCGCCACCGGTGGTCACCACCAGCGGTGCAGCCGACGACATGGCTTCGATTGCCGGCAACGAGAAGCCTTCGTAGAGCGAAGGCACGCAGGCGACCGAGCATTCGCTGTACAGCTCGACGATGCGCTGGTCCGGCACACCGCTGATCCACTCGACATGGTCTTCGAGACCGAGACGGGCCAGCGTGTCCATGGCCTTGCCCCCGTCTTTGGGCTTGCCGATGATGACCAGGTGGGCGTCGTTGCGTTCGGTGCGCAGCTTGGCCAACGCTTCGAGCAGGTAGTGCAAACCCTTGAGCACCACGTCGGCGCTGGCGGTGGTGACGATGCGACCCGGCACCCGAGACACCGTGGGTAGTGGCTTGAACAGATCCGGGTCGACGCCGACCGGAACGACATGGATGCGATCGGGGCTGACCTTGTGGTCATTGCAGATGTCACCGAGCGAGGACTCGCTGACGGTCATGACTCGCAGCATGCGCCGGGCAACTTTGGTCTGCATCTTGGTGAACGCGTACCAGCGTCGCTTGCCGAACTCTTCGACCCTGGACCGACTGTGCTCGATCTCGAGCTTGCGGTCGACCGTGATTGGATGATGGATTGTTTCCAGCACCGGCAAGCCTTCTTGCTGCAACTTCAGAATGCCCCAGCCGAGCGTCTGGTTGTCGTGGATCAGATCGAAGTCGTCGAGGCGATCTTTCAGCGCGTCGTAGACCCGCCAGCTGAACGACATCGGTTCGCTGAACGTGCCGATGGTGTGCCCGAGCGTCTCGGCCACATCGGGCAGGCTCTTCAGTTCCCAAAACGCAGGCATACGCCCGGGGTAGGTGTCGTTCCAGATGTCCAGGCTGGGCAGCTTGTGCAGCGCGATGTCGTCGTCGATATCGGGATACGGGTTACCGCTGAAGACTTCGACATGGTGACCGAGGTCGGTCAGCGACCGGGCGATATAGCGGGTGTAGACACCTTGGCCGCCGCAGTGTTCTTTGCCCCGATAGGTCAGAAGCGCAATACGAAGTGGCGCGTTTGGCGCAGGGCGGCCCTTGGCGGAACCTGACCCAGATGATGTTGACATGTGCTCCCGATCTGACTGGCGCGACCGTCAGCGTCGCAAGGGCAATAACAGATGTTACTGGCGACTTGTTCCATTCATCTCGAATGGCGCACCCGCCTGGCTGTGCAACGACGTCGGAGCAGCGTCACGCACGGCTAGGTTGCTGGTGTGGGACGAAGCACGTTGTGGCGATTGGGTGCGACCGTCGCCTGCGCCATGATGCTCCTCGCCTCCTGCGGACAACAGGCTGCTGTCGATGAGTCGCTTGCCCGCTCTACGGCGCCACTGCTGGTGCCCATGGGTGAATGGCGCGACGGGTTCGAGTTCACTGCCCCGCCCGGTGCCACCGATCTGTACCAGCTGCAATGGAACTTCGAGGCGGGCGCAACCGATGTCGTTACCGGATGGCAGATTGCATCGACCACTGTCTATGACCAAGCGCTCATAGCCGAGGGTCCGGGCCAGGAACTCGTCGACGAAGCGTTGCAGGCAGCCCGGGGTGAAGGATGCACCGTTGCTGACGTGGAACTCGAATTGCAGCTGTGTACCTTTCCCGCCGAGTTCGCTCGAGACGGCGTGAACGCGTATCTGGTGCGACTGGTGGAGAATCAGATTTTGGTCATCGGCTACAACAATCTGAACGGTGAACGCACGGTGTACTCACCCCAAGCCCTCGAGTCGCGTTTCATCGCTGCCGACTTCGAACCGATTCCGATCGATGGCGACATCGACCCCTATCTGGTCTCCATCTACTGACGTGCGGTCCTTCTTTGCCGTCCTCGCCGTATGTGTGGCTCTCGCAGGCTGTGCCAGCGATGCGCCCGACAGCGAGCGAGTGTCACTCTCGCTGAATGAATCGCCCATCAACGAGATGCTCGGCATCGATGTGGCCTTGCGGTCTGGTGATCTGGTCGAACTGGAGCGGGCCGCCGAGCAAGGCGTCGTCGAGTGCATGAAGGGTGTTGGGTTCGAATACATCGCCGTGGACTTCGCATCGCAGTTCGAACCCGAAGCCGGTGCCGAGAATCCCGACAGCCGTGAGTACGCCGAACTCAACGGCTACGGCATCTCGATTCGGCCTGCCATCGACGTGCCGTCACCCGAAGACATCATCGATCCCAACGAAGAGCTCCGCAACGCACTTTCCGACGGCGAGCTGGATGTCTACAACCTGGCGCTGTATGGCGAGTCGCCACCCGAAGGCGAAGTCATCGCCGCCCAAGATCGCACCGGTTGCGTCGCCGAGGCGTACGACGCCGTCTATGCCGCCCAAGCCGAATTGGGCGCCGTCGAGCAGTTCTTCGGTGAGTTCGGCGACGAACTCACTGCGCTCGAAGAACGATTTCGCAGTGACCCTCGCTTCATCGAGCTCGAAGAACAATGGTCGGCCTGCATGGCCGAGCAAGGGTTCACCGTGGCTATGCGCGAAGAGATCTTCGTCGAGCTGAACCTGCGCATGAGCGAAGTCGCCCCGTTGCTGGCCGGAGGCGACGAACCGTCTGTCGAAGCCGCACAACTCATGGACGAAGTGCGTGATTGGGAACGCGTCGTTGCGGTGGCGGACTGGCACTGCACCCAACCCGTCGAGGAAGAGCTGCAGGCGCTGCGCTTCGGCTACGAGGCACTGTTCCTCGACGAACAGCAAGATCGCATAAATGGCGCAGGGTGAGAGTGTGTGCTTGACGGGTGACAGCGCCGGGCCATAATGTGCCCGCAGGCGATTGGGGAGATCACTATGGCGAAGATGACGGCGAGCAAGGGCGTTCGCGTTCTGTTCCTGGTGTGTGTGTTCACGCTGGTGGCGACATTGGCGCCGACCGGGCTGACAAGTCAGGCCGACGCACACGACGACGAATTCCGACGGGCCACGCCCAGCAACGACTGTGCGTACGGCGAGACCTTCCACTGCGGAGCCTGGGCCACCAACGGCTGCACCGTGGTACCGGACCGGGTGTGGGGCGTCTTCAACTTCAATCATGCCTGTGACCATCACGACGGTTGCTACGGCGGCCAATGGGCATCTCGCTACGGCTGCGATGCAACCATGTGGTACGACATGAACTCCACCTGCAGCGAAATGTGGAGCTGGTGGCACCCATCACGCGCCGCCTGCCGGGTGGTACGTGACACCTACTACGCAGGCGTTCGAGCCCTGGGCTGGCACGCCTACAACCAATCGTCGATCAACGCCGCCGTCGGATAGTGATCATCTGGGTCTGACCCAGAAGGTACACCGCTAGTCGCCGAAGCCTTCGAAGGCGGCGTCGAGCACTTCGGCGGAGTAGGAGCGGAAGGCAATCATGGTGCTGGTCGACCTGATGCCGTCGAGCCGGGCAATGTGTTCGGTGATCACCCGTGCGATCGATTCGTGGTCATCCACCTTCACCATCACGACCAGGTCGGTGTCGCCGCCGGCCACCGAATGCGCTTCGGCGACGCCGTCGATCTCGGTCAGCCGCGGCCCCAGATCGGCAATGGCATCTGGCTCGGCTTCGATCAACACGATGGCGGTAATTCCCATGCAGATGTTCTATCACCGAGCGAGCCGTCTTGGAATCTCGAGGCTGATGGTCAGGCGTTGACCTTGGCGGCCTCGTATTGGGCAGTGGCTTCTTCGACGGCGACCATCTGCTTCTCGGCCAGCGCAGGGCGAGCTGCCTGCGCACGGTCGGCAGCCTGCATGGTCGAGCCGACCTGGCCTTGGAAATGCGGCATGACGTGGCGGGCAAAGAGTTCGTAGCTCTTCTTGGTTGCCTGCTGATTGGCCCAGTTGTGGGCCAAGGTCAGATAAGCGCCGAAGCCGCCGTTGGACTGTTCGAGTAGCTCTTCGATCTGAGCGATCGCCATGTCGGGCGTGCCGACGACGCCCAAGCCGCCGTTCACGAAGTCGACCATCTCGTCGATGTTGCCACCGTCAACGGCCATTTGGGGAAAGGCAGCCACGTTCTGGAAATACCGGAACCACTGCTCGATGCCGTATTCGACATCGCGGCGAGCTTCCTCTTTGGATTCGGCCAGGTGCATGAGTCCGACCAGACGCCACTTGTCGCGGTCGGCGACCTGGCCATGGGCGGCGGCGACTTCTTCCTGGATCGTCCAGTGGTGAGCCAGCACGTCCATGCCCACGGCGACGGTCGCGCCGAGCGACAACACGCCGGCTCCGTATTGCCCGGCGAGCTTTGCGCCCGACGGCGAAGCCACGGCGGCGACGGCGATGTCGAAGAGTGGCTGGCTGTAGGGCCGCAGATGCAGTCGAGCGTCGACGAGCTTGAGTCGATCGGATTCATAGTTGACCGGTTCTTCCGTGGTCAGCAGCTGCATGACGATCTGCATGTACTCGTGGAGCAGCGGACGCATTTCTGGTGGTTCCAGCCCCAGCATTGCCGCGTCGGTCGGAAGCGCACCCGGGCCGACACCGAGCATGATGCGGCCCCTTGTCAGATGGTCGAGCAGCACCATGCGCTCGGCCGTCCAGAGTGGGTTGTGGTAAGGAAGCGACACCACGCCGGTGCCCAGTTTGATGTGTTTGGTGCGAGCTGCTGCCGAGGCGATGAAGATCTCGGGCGACGCAATGATCTCACTGCCGGCGGAGTGGTGCTCGCCGATCCACGCCTCGTCGAATCCGAGCGTGTCCATGTGCTCGATGAGCTGCAGGTCATTTTCGAGCGACAAAGTCGGATTGTGCTCGGGTGGATGAAACGGGGCAATAAAGCTGCCGAATCGCATGCGCATAGGTGTCTCCTTGGGTCGCCACCCAGCCAGGAGAGCTGAGCGGATCGTCTCACTCGCCACACTATGGAGATACTTCGTTTTAAGCCAATTCGACCCAACTCGGGTTGCGAGTAGTCCATGTGCGGCTGAGGCTACTTCGCCATAGTGGAGCCGTGGCACAAAGATTGAACCGGCGCCACCGGCGTGAATGGGCCCCGGGCTGTCACAGAGTTGGTGCAGCGGGTTGCTGCCGAGACACCGAGTTCGACGGTCGACGAGGTCGACGCCGGAGTGCACGTTCGCGGTAACGGATGCGCTAGCTGAGCGCGCACTCGGGTACCGACCGACCCCACCGACCCGTGGTGATCCGGCCCCGTGGCCTACATTCAGATGATGTCCCCGGGTCGTTTCGTGTGTACGGCCGTCGCGGTGGCGATGCTGGCCGCCTGCGCAAGCGAAGCCGGGGCGACGCGGGAATCCGATCAGATGCCGGTCATCGCCGCAATCGCTGAACCGGTGGAAGCCATAGCCAAAGAAACGACTACCCCTACTCCTTCTGACGACTTTGACAGCAGTGGCGAAATTGCCGCCAGCGATCAGGAAAGCGAGATCGATATGACCTCCAGCACCGACGGCGATGCCGCAGAACCAACGGCTACCGCCGCCACGCCGAGCCCGGCAGCGAGCGCTGAGCCGACCGCGACGGCACAACAGTGCGTGCGGCTCACCGATTTCGCCACCGACGCCGAGACGCAAGCGTGGTTTGTTGTCAACGACAACGTCATGGGCGGACAGTCGAGCGGTGGGCCGACCTTTGTCGAGTCGGCCATGGTGTTCGAGGGCGTCATCAACACCGACGGTGGCGGTTTCTCCTCGGTGCGCATGGATCTGGGGGAGAACACCCTCGCCGGCTTCAGCGAACTTCGAGTCCGAGCACGCACCGACGGCCGTCCGTACATGATCCTTCTCGAAGACAGCCTGGACACCCGTGACCGCCGTGCCTCACAGCAGGGTGCGCTGAGGTTTGCTGCGACCAGCGACTGGCAGACAGTCCAGGTGCCATTCGCCGACTTGCAGCCAAAAATCTTCGGGCGAGACGTGCAGACACAGGCGTTCAGGCCCGACCTCGCCACCCAGCTCGGTGTGATGATCAGCGACAGCGTCGACGGGCCATTCCGCATCGAGATCGACTGGATCGACGCCTGCGAATAGCGCCGCGTGTTCGTCTGTCTTCAGCGGCTCAGCGTGTTGTTGTACAAGATCCGCACCAAGATGTCGTCGCCAGTTGCCTGAGCGATCACCGAAGCAGTGTCGTGAAGTCCAACGCGTATTTCGACCTCGCCGCGGGTGTCGTCGGGTATATCGATTTCAAAGCGATCATCTCGGTCGACAGTGCCGGTTGCCACCGGCTTACCGTCCTGCAACACGACCACGCCAGCCCCGAACGCTTGGCGAACGTTGTCGAACGCGTTCATGCGAACCACGTCGCCGGTGACCTTTGCCATGACGGCGCTCAGGCGATGAAGTTGTTCACATTGCTATAGAGCAGCGTGATGTGAACATCTTGACCGTGGTAGTCGACCAGCGTTGGCGCAGCGTTGTGCATGCCGAGCACGACTTCGAGCTCGCCTACGACATCGTCGGGCAATTCGATGCTGAAGTCGTTGTTGTCGGTGACCTTGCCGGTGCCGATCGTCTTCTTTCCCAACCGGACGAAGACCGCAGACCCGACCGGATGGATCATGGTCTCGAGACTGTTCAACGCAAGGACATCACCGGACAAAATTGCCATGGCTCAGTGTACTGCATGTCTCGGTTCCGTATGGCGGCGGTGCCTGTTCGTTAGTAGGACTTGGGCAGCCCGAGGCGCTTCTGGGCCACGAACGCCAAGATCAGATTGTTGTTGATGGGTGCGACCTGATAGAGCCGGGTCTCGCGGAGCTTGCGTTCAATGTCATACTCGGCGGCGAATCCGAAGCCACCATGGGTGTCCATTGCGGCGTTCCCGGCTTCCCACGATGCGTTGCTGGCCAGGAACTTCGACATGTTGGCCTCGGCACCACACGATTCACCAGCGTCGTAGAGATCGCATGCCTTCCAGCGCATCAGGTCAGCGGCTTCCATGTGCACTTGAGCCTTGGCCAGCGGGAACTGCACACCCTGGTTCATGCCGATCGGGCGGTCGAACACGACGCGCTCGTTCGCATACGCCGACGCCTTCTCCAGGAAGAACTTGGCGTCGCCGATGCACTCGCTGGCGATCAAGATGCGTTCGGCGTTCATGCCGCCCAGGATCTGGCGGAAGCCGTTCCCCTCGTCGCCGATCAGCGCACTGGCCGGGATCTCGACATTGTCGAAGAAGACCTCGGTGGTGGAGTGATTCATCATGGTCTCGATCGGATTGATCGTGAGCCCGTCGATCAAGGAGCCGTCGGGCTTGCGCATCTCGACCAGGAATGTCGACAGACCTTGCAGCCGGTCCTCGACCTCGTCGATCGGCGTGGTGCGCGCCAGCAGGACCATCAGGTCGGAGTACTCGGCTCGCGATGTCCAGATCTTCTGGCCGTTTATCTTGTACACGTCGCCGTCGCGCTCGGCCTTGGTCTTGATCATCGTGGTGTTCGAACCCGCGGTCGGTTCGGTGACACCGAACGCCTGCAATCGGAAGGTGCCGTCGGCGACCTTGGGCAGATACTGCTGCTTTTGTTCTTCGCTGCCGTGGCGAAGGACGGTGCCCATCACATACATCTGGGCATGGCAGGCGCTGGGGTTGCCGCCGCTGGCCGAGATCTCTTCGAGGATGACCGACGCGCCACCCAGGCTCAGGCTGCCGCCGCCGTACTCGGTCGGAATGAGTGCACCCAGCCAACCCTGGGTCGTGAGTTCGGTCACGAACTCTTCGGGATAGGTGCTGGGCTCGAGACTGCGCCAGTACTCGTTGCCGTACTTGTCGCACAGCCGGCGAACCTCGGTACGGATGGTGTCGAGATCTTCATGGTCGCGATTCATGACCTTGTTTGTAGTTCGCCTGCGTTCGAATCGACAACCGGAGTTGGTTACTGCCTCGGTAGCTTCACCCGAACTGGCCTCAGTCGTATAGCCGAACGCCGGCGGCCAGTTCGGCGAACGCTACGTGATCGGCGGCGAACGACTGCAGGATCTCGTCGACGGCGACCCCGGCGATCAGGTCGCTGCGCACCGAGCTGTTGCCAGCGAGCCGGTCGAACACTTCAGGCCGATCGATGATCGACGCGGCGTCGAGACCGCTGCGCTCGGCTTGGCGCAGCACGGCATCGAGTATCGACAGCCCAACCTCGACTCCGGCAACGGTGCTGGTGTCGGTGATCTTTACCCGCACGCCGAACAATTCCTGTCCCAGGAAACGAGGAGACTCCGCTGCACCCGGGATGGATCGAGGCACGAAGCCTGCAGCTTCGAAACTCACGCCGGCAAGCGCACGGCTGTTCAACTCGTTCGCAAGCGCCGGACCATCGATCCAGTGACCACCAATCAGCGTGAACGGTTCGTCGGTGCCGCGTCCCTCGCTGATCGAAGTGGCTTCGAACAACACGGTCCCCGGATACAAGAGCGCCGACTCTGCAGTGGGAAGGTTCGGGCTGGGCGGAATCCATGCCAGGTCGGTTTCGGTCCAGCGCATCGTTCGTTGCCAGTTCTGCATTGGCACCACCGTGAGTTCCAGGTCGCTGACACCGGGTACCCAACCCTGTTCACGGATCAGTATTGCCAGCTCGCCGGCGGTCAGGCCGTAGGCACTGGGCACGTTGTACATCCCAATGAACGATTCGAGACCAGGTGTCAATGCCGGTCCTTGGAGCTCATCACCACCAATGGGATCGGGACGGTCGAGCACCGTGAACTCGACGTCGGCCAAGGCCGCAGCCTGCATGGCCAGGCCCAGCGTGGACGTGTAGGTATAGAAGCGCACGCCCACGTCCTGTAGGTCGTAGACGAGGACATCTATGTCGGCCAGCGCCACTGCGGTTGGCGCCCGGTCGGTGCCATACAGGCTGTACACCGGCGCGCCGGTGATGGGGTCGGTGATGTCGCTCACCGAGATGCCGGCATCGGCTTGGCCGTACAGGCCATGTTCCGGGGCGAAGAGCGCAGTGAGGTCGACCAGCGGGTGGTCATCGATCCACGCGGCAACCGGACGGCCATCGACCATCGACGCCCGGTGAGCAATTAGCCCGACACGCCGGCCGTGCAGCGGAACCAGGTCTTGGTCGATGAGCACGCCGGCACCCGTACGGACGCCCGGGGCGACTTCGGCGGTCTGAGGAGTTGGCGCGACGGCGGGAGAGGCGGTTGCCAGCGGTTCGACCGTTGCCGCAGCAGCTGGCTCCGCAGGTGCGGCGGGCGCTGCCGGGACCGCCCGGGTGGTAGGCACCGAGGCCGCTGGCGCACCCACGGTTGAGGGAGTGCTTGGCGTAGTCGTTGCGGCTGACTGGTCGACATTCGACGAAGTAGATACACACGCCGCCGCCACGAGTAGCAAAACTGCGAATGCAACGAGGGCTTTCACCATGTGGAAACCGGCCATGCCCAAGGCATCTCCGACTCGGAATGACACGTGGTTCACGGTTGGGACGCTAACCCGTAGAGTTGCTGGATGGCACGGCCCCTGATTGGACTCACCGGCGGCCGCGTGCACGGTCGAGATATCGCCCGCAACCTCGATGTGCTCGGCGACTCGCTCGTCGACGTGTTCTACGCCGACTACTCACAAGCAGTAATCGCGGCGGGCGGCATCCCTGTCTTCCTGCCCGTCGACTTGGCACCTGTCGACGCAATCGACAAGCTCGACGGTCTGCTGTTGACCGGCGGCGACGACATCTCGCCCGATCGCTACGGCGCTGCGATCGAAGCCAATACGCATCCGCCTGACCCGACGCGCGACGCCTACGAGTTCGCCATGCTCGACCATGCAGTCGAGCGCTCATTGCCCACGCTTGGCATCTGCCGTGGGCTCCAACTCGTGAACGTGCACGCGGGCGGCACGCTGCACCAACATGTACCCGCTCACGCGTTCATCGACGAGCCGGGATCTGTCGAGCAGCATGTGGTCTCGATCGAACCGGCGTCCGTGCTCGCCGGGATCTACGGCACCTCTCACCCGGTGAACTCGCTGCATCATCAGAGCGTCGACCAACTCGGTGCCAACCTGCGAGTTACTGCATCGACCGACGACTGCGGCGTCGAAGCCATAGAGCACGCCGATCTTCCCATCGTTGCGGTGCAATGGCACCCCGAGATGCTCGCCACCGCCGCCACCGACCCCATCTTTGTATGGCTCGTTTCACAAGCACTAACGAAACGAACCTCGGTACAGGACCAAGTCATGCACCGAGGTAGCGACCAGCAGAAGCGAAGTTGACTATCCTTTTTCAGCTCGGTAGTAATCAAGGAATTCGTCGACGGTGACCCTGGCGATGGCGTCGCCGATGAGCTCAACCGGTAGCTGTTCAAGCGTCTTGAACCGCACGCACGACTTGCCCATGTCGAGCTTCTTGCCGGTGGCGATATAGACCTGTTGGAACCACTTGGCCTCGTCCTCGTCCATGTAGATCGAGTAGAGATATACGGCCATATGGTTCTTCTGTGAACCCAAGCTGGCATAGGTCAGGGGCTTGTTGTTGTAGGTGTCGGGGAACACATCGAGTGGGATCTCGTAGGTGATCATGCCCCACGCCATCGTCTCAATCACACCCTCGGGAAGGTTCGCCAGGATCACGTCACGCACCTCGACGATTGCGTCTCGACGGTCCTCGGGAAGTTCGCTCAGATACTGCTCTACGGTTTCTGCGTTGCTGCTGGCCATGATTATTTGTAGCCCAGCCGGCGGCCGTCTGCGGTCATCTGGCTGGCTTGGCGCGTGTGGCGTACTGTTTCTGTCTATGGCCCTGACAAGTACCGAAGACCTGCGCTCCGTTTATCGAGAAGCCAAAGGTGGTGCCGTCGACAAGGTGATCCACGAGCTCGATCACCACTGCACGGACTTCTTGGCCAAGTCCCCGTTCATGGTGCTGTCGACCGCCGATGACCATGGCGTCGTCGACGGATCGCCCAAGGGGGGCGAACCCGGTTTCGCCACCGTGCTGGCCGATGGGCGAGTCGGCTGGGCAGATTCGTCGGGCAACAACCGGCTCGACTCGTTCGAGAACCTCGTGCGTAATCCCCGCGTGGCCATGCTGTTCATGATCCCGGGCTTGAACGAGACGCTACGCATAAACGGTGTGGCTGAGCTGTTGACCGATCCCGATCTGTGCGAGCAACTCTCGTTGGGTGGTCGCCCGGCGAAGGTCGTGGTGGCAGTGACCGTCGAAGAGGCGTACATGCACTGCGCCAAGGCCTTTCGCCGCGCCAGCCTGTGGGAACCCGCCACGTGGGCGGCGACCAATGAGCTTCCCAATGGCGTCGCCATGCTGCGCGACCATGCCGAGATCGACGCACCGGTCGAGGTCATCGCCGAAGCCTACGAGGCCGACAGCAAGGCCACGTTGTGGGCTCCCGGTGGCGGCAACGTCGAAGCCTGATAGAGCAGTTTCGCGCCCATCACTGAGCAGCCCGCGCTAGTTACCCGGCGCGGCGGCCCGCACGTCTCCCACGGCGGCAAGTAGTTCGTCGGACTTGACTGGTTTGGTGAGATAGGCAGAAGTCAACTCGACCCGCGCATCGTCGAGGTCGTCGGCTTCGCTCACGCCCGTGAGCAGCACGAACGGCGGGCAGGCCTCGCCGAGTTCGCCGTTGAGTTGCTCGAGCAGGTCGAGGCCGGTGCCGTCCGGCATCATGTAGTCGCACACGATCACCTCGAACGGTCCGTCGTGTACCGCTCGGCCCGCACCCTCAACGTCGACGGCGGTGACGACGTTGTAACCGCCGCCACGCAGCACATGTTCTGCGAGCATCAAGCTGACAGGGTCGTCGTCGACCACCAGCACTACCACGAGGAGACGAGTTCTTGCACCGATGACCCCATGGTGAAAACTTGGTCGAATCGGGTCAAGGAGAAGACCCGAGCGGCGTCGGGATGGGTTGCGGCCACGATACGCAGATCCCCGTTGCCCTGACGGCAGTCCTTCATGCCCTTGGCCAACGCAGCGAGTCCAGCACTGTCCACGAACTCGGCCGCGCTCAGGTCCACGATCAGGCGCACGACACCGTCATCTATCGACTGCTGGATCTCACGTCGCAGATCAGTGGCCCGCAGCGCATCGAGCCTGCCGTCGATGGCAATGGTGTCGATACGGATGTCGAAAGATGATGTTTCAAGACTCATGAGTACTCCAGAGGGGATAGATCGTGGTGGCAGTTGCGGGGGTCAAGGACTGAAGACGAGCGTCCAGCGATTCTGATCGCCGGCTCGCTCATAGCGGACAGATGCGGCGAGTTGCTCGACGATGATCAGGCCGTAGCCGCCCACAGTTGGTTCACCGTCGCCGGCGGGACGATCATCGACGAAGGGCTGGCCTCGGTCACAGAAGCACGCCAGCAGCTCGCTGTCCTCGATGGAGAGTTCGATGGTGTAGCTCGCGGTCGGGTCGGTTGTCTCGTCGTACGCATGATCGACGATGTTGATCGCCAGTTCATGCAACGCCAGCTCGAGTTCGCCGGTGCGTGCGGCCTGGGGTGCTTTGAGTTCCGCCAGGGCTTCGACCAGCCAGGGACCGATCTGGCGGGCCGCTTCGTGATTGGCTTGCAACTCGATTCGCGGGCTCACGAAAAGCTCACCACCATCAACGTCTGATCGTCTGATCGAGCGCAGCCATCGCCATGTGCGGCCAGGTCAGCAAGCAAAGCGTCGCCGATCATGTGGGCGTGGCCTGCGGGCGAGTGCTTGAGCTCGGCGGTGCAACCGAGCTCGGAGGCATGCCCCAGTACCGTGGCGTCGAAATGGTCTTCGCCGAAGAGCTCACCGGCAGGACTCGCCTGCTCGGTGAAGCCATCGGTGGCAAGCACCAACAGATCACCCGCTCGGGTGGTCGTGGCCCAGGGGTCGGGTGCCAGATCGGCGATCACGCCCAGTGGCGGCGCGCTGGCCTGGATCCGTTCCACGTCGTTGCCCGAGCACCAGACGATCGGGCTGTGGCCGCTGTTGGCAACGGTCAGCTTCTTGGTGGTGGTGTTCCACTCCCCAATCGCGAGGGTCAAGAACATCGCAGCATTCGACAATCGTTGGTAGAGCCACCTGTCGACTGCACCAACAACGGCAGTAGGTCCGTCGCCATGAGCCCGAGCAATGGCGGCATCGACTGCGCTCACTGCGGTCGACATCAGCACGGCAGCGGGCAGCCCTTTCCCAGAGACATCGCCGATGGCGAACCAGATCGACTCATCGATTTCTCGCCACGTGTACAGATCGCCGCCCGTTTCGCGCGCCGGAGTGAGTTGGGCGAAGAACGACACGCCAGCGTGGGTCGGCATGGTCGCGGGGTCGGGTAACGCCGCCGCTGCCACCTGAGCTGCGGTGGCGTGTTCGCGAGCAACGACCTCTTGGCTGACCGTTTGTTCGTGCACACGAGCAGTAGCAACCGCGTTGGCCACGAGCCGCGCCACCGCGGCCAGCAGCTTGGTGTCACCGGTGTCAAAGCGTCCGCTCTTGCGGTGGAAGGTCATTTCGAGGTCGCCGGAGTCGGCAAGCTCGATGGTCGTCGACCACTCGCCTTCATGGTCGGTCGGTGCGCCCTGCGTCCAGCTGTGCACCAGCGTGCCGACCACCGAAACATGGTCGAGCCCCAGAATGGGCGCGGCTCGGTCGATGACTGCATCGACCATGTCGGGTGCGGCCAGCGATGGTGGTGGCTCGCTGGTTATCAACGACAGCAGCCCGAGCAAGCGGTCATTCGCGTCGACGAGCGCACCGGTCAACGAGGCCAGGGCACTAGCACTCTGTGTCCCGACACCAGCCATGACGCTCATGACTCGCGAATCTCGAATGCTGCATGTAGCCCAGTGAGTTCCAAGATGATTCGCACCGGATCCGAGAGCCGCTGCAGGATCAGCTCACCTTTGGCTTCGCGGCAGTGCTTCATGGCACGAACGAGCTCGGCCAATGCAGCCGAGTCGATGAACTGCACCCCATGCAGATCAACTGCGATTGATTTCGCATCGCCTGCAAACAGGTCGTTGAACCCAGCCCGGAAGGCTTCGGTTTCGAATGCGTCGAAGCGCCCGGCGAGAGTCAAGAGTGGGTGTTCGCCGTCGGTAGTGGTGGTGATGTCCATCAGGTCGCGACCTTTGAAGAAGAGTAAGCCGAGTCGATGACATGTTCATCGGCGGCTGGCGGATGATTCACGTGTGCGTATCGGCCACGGACATCGAACCATTTGATCTGGGCCATGTCACGCACGAACTCGATTGCCACTTTGGTGGGGTCGACCGTCGAACCAGGTGCGTCGATCCACTCGACGGGTACCTCGGCCACTTGCAGGTCGAATTTCTTGGCCAGATACAGAATCTCGAGGTCGAAGGAGAACTCGTCGATGAGTTGATGTCGAAAGAGCAGATCTGCAGCGTCGCGAGTGAACATCTTGAAGCCGCACTGGGTGTCAGAAACAGGCACGCCGAAGCCGACGCGCACCAGCAGGTTCAGACCCCCGCTCAAGATCTTGCGAACGATGGACTTGTTTGCGACCGAAGCTCCCTCGGCCGATCGCGAGCCGATTGCCACGTCGGCTCCGGCCGTGATGTGCGCCAGCAGATCCCCGAACTGCTCGATCGGTGTCGACTGATCAGCATCGGCGAACAAGATCACCCCACCGCGCGCCGCGAGTATGCCACGGCGTACGGCGCTGCCTTTTCCACCATTGGCCTTGGCCCGCAAGACATGGAGATTCGGCAGCCGAAGTCCCTCGAGAAGCTCGACGGTGTCGTCGGTGGAACCGTCGTCGGCCACGACGAGTTCCCACGCCTTGCCGAGCGAGCTCATGTGCACCGCGATTGCGCCAACGGTCGGCAAGATGCGAATGGCTTCGTTGTAGGCCGGGATGACGACCGAATAGTCGACGGGCTCGGTGATGGGGTGTTCGGCCCAGGCGCGGTAGGACGGCAGTTGGCTGGTCATGTGGGGACTTCCAGTGGTTGCGTGGTGCTTGGCCGCAGCGATCGCTGAAGATGGCTCGTGAGAACAGCAGCGAAGAGAATGAACATGGCAATGACCTGCGCCCTGATGAGCGCGTCGATATCGCGATCGGCAAGCAGCAAGAGTGCGGTCTGCACCACGGCGCCGCCCAGCATGATCAGCGCTTCTCGTAGCTCACCCAAAGCCAGGTAGTGCGAGACGATCAGGTTGGCCATGGCGAACACGGCCGTTGCCAGTGCATAGGCCGCCAGCTGAGTGGAGACGTCCGCGTACTCTTCGCCAAACACCCGACCCAAAACGGTGCCGCCGAGCCACCGGGCTCCGACCACGGCCACCACACCCAGCACCGCAACGGCCGCCAGACCGCCGTGCAGCAGCCCGTGAGATTGTTCGCCTGCTTCTTCACGCTGAGCCGCGGCCGGAAACAACGTGGTCGCCACCGACCAGGAAAGAAAGAAGACCGCCCGACCCACCAGCGCGACGGCGGCGTACACGCCGGCTTCGACCGGTTCGAGGCCTTGTTTGGAGATCAACACGTCGCCGTTGTTGATGATGATCTGACCCAGCAGCAGCACGGCGACCGGCCCGGCGTAGGCGATGACGTCGCGATCGACCGGGCGCCGTTCGAGAGGCACAGTTGAGTCCCACGTCAGCGCCGACCTGACCGCCAGCCAGGTGGCGATGAACGACGCCGAAAGCGCCGCGGTGGCGCCGATGACGCCGAAACCGAGCCAGACCAGCACGACGCCAAGCACCAGGCGCACGATCATCTCTTTCACGAACGTGCCTGCCAGTGCACTGAACTCCAGCTGCCCTTGCAGCACGCCACGCCCAACCGCTTGCACCAGATAGGCCGGCATGCCGACCCCCAGAATCACAAAGGGCCAGGCCGATGCCGAGTTGAAGAAGTCCGCCCACATCGGTGCGCCCAACGCCAGCACGAGTGCCAGCACCACGCCGGCCAAGAACGCCCACCGCTCGAGCGAGTGAGCCAACTGGCGAGTGTCTTGGGGCCTTGCGGCCACCACGTTGATTCCTGCCGAGCGAGCAGCGATGAGCTGCAGGCTCACGGCGATTGCGGTTACGAGCAGCATCAGCGTGACCATCAGGTTGGCATCGGCGAACTCGGGCGGATCGAGCCAACGACCGAGTACGACGTTGAGCAGATAGTTGCCGCCGTTGGCTGCGAACATCGCCACGGCAAGAACCGAACCGCCAGCAAGCAGAGTGCGGCTCGTGGTGTCGGTGGCGTTGTTGGTCATCTCAGCTGATGTAGACGGGGGAGGGCGTGGTCGAGGCCGTGGCCGTGGTCGTGGTGGAAATGCGGCTACCCATCGCTGCGCCCAGGTGCAGCAGGTGCCAGTCGATGACCTCGGCCATGGGAATGCCAGTGGCGGCCAGATAGTTCCGCCGCCCGTGTTCGGTGGTCAATCGGTTGTCGTCGAGCATGCTGGCCAATGCATCGGCCAGACTCTCGGCGTTGTCGGGCTCGAAATAGGTGCCGACGAATCCCTCTTCTTCAATGACTTCGACGAAGTCGCCAATGGCAGGCAGAACTGCGGCGCGGCCATAGGAGCCGGCCTGATGGAGAACCCCTGAAGAACCGGTGGTACTGGTGTACGGAAACGCCGTGATTGCGGCAGATTCGAACAGCCCGGCCACGTCTTCTTCTTCTACATAGCCGGTGAAAGTGACATTCTCGAGATCGGCGCACGCATCCTGGACACCCTGCAAGTACCCCGGCGAGTTCGGGCTGTCGGTGCCGGCGATCACGAGCTCGAGGTCGTGGTACCCATGTGCCATGAGTTGGCGTACGGCGTCGACCAACACGTCGACGGTTTTGTAGGTGCCGAACTTGCCAAAAGCCAGGATCTTGCGCGGACCATCGGGTATCCCGAACACCGGCTCTGCAATCTCTTCGAAGCTGCCGTGGGGTGTGAGCAGCGCGTTCGTTGCGCCGTACTTGCCTTGCAGGAGCTCGATGTATCGAGGAATGGTGAGCGCCACATAGTCCGCTTGCAAGATGATGCGAGTCAACGCCTCGCCCGCCGCATTCATGAGCTTGGCCATGAGTTTCGACGAAGCGAATCCGGCATCTTCCATGTCGACGTTGTCGACCAGGTTGTGCAGAATCACACCGGTGGGCGTGCCCGTTCGGGCCAGGATGGCAGGCACCAACAGGCCGAGTCCGCCGGCAATCTTGGTGTCGCCGAATGTGGCGAACTGCAGGTTGACCAACACGGCGTCGACGCGTGCTTTGCGAACCGCTCGAATGAGGCGTATCGGGTTGGTCAGCGCATTGAATCGCCAGCTGACCACCGCCGCGGTGCCTTCTATCGCCAGCGGTGCTCCTTCGCTGGTCTCGTCGGCGAACACGACGACCCGGTCGAGTTGGTCGTTCGCAGCCATGTGGGTCACGAGGTGGAACCCGAATTCATTGAGGCTGTTGCGACCCGGTGGGAATGCCGTGATCACACCAATGCGGCGAGGAACTTGCATAGAGAATGATGACTCTATTTCGCAAAAATCCTCTATTACCGAAAAGGCGGTAGTGAATGAGACCGATGGACTAGGGCGCTTCGGCCGACACGAGACGTACGTGCTGCATGCGCCAGTTGCCGTCGGACAGCAAGAACACGACTTCGAAACGCTCGATCGAGCGCAGCGACGGCCCGTTGGCGACGAGCCGTTCGATGTCGCTTTCGATCTTGGCGGCGAGGATCGAACCATCGAGTGAATAGAAGTCGACCTCGACCGCATGGCGGTATTGGCGGACCGCTGCAGCTTGGTCGACCGTGGCTGATCCACCCACATGTTGAGCCAGATTCGGTAGGTACCAGACGGCGAGAAACGCTCGATCGCCGCCGCGCTGGGTCTCGTCGAGCTGTTGCCATCCTTGAACCCACGCGGCTTCGATCAGTGCTCGGGTGTTTGGTTCCACCTCGCGAGCCACTGGTTGGTCCGGCAGCCAGCTGACCAGCTCGTCGAGCCGTTCGGGGATGACGGGGACCTCGGAGAATGCTGTGGCCGGATCGGCGCCGGAACCGGTCTCGATCACGACGAATCCCGAGATGAAAAGCGTGGCCGCCAACCCGGTGCTGGCGACAACGGCCAGGACCGCAGCCACGATCCGTTTGGCGCGAGAGACGTGCATTACGGCTCGTCGATGGCGATACGAGCGCCCAATACTTCGACATCGATCTCGAGTGCATCCACCGCATCGAGAACGATTTCGGCGAACCCGCTCCGCAACGCAGACTCAGCAAGCACATCGCCCGACGATCTGTCCCGGATGACGACGGTGGTGCCATCGGGAACGTACCCGCCGCGGTTCGATACGACGGGCCCAACCGCGACGATGACCTGGTCGTCGATGGCAGCGTTCTTGATTGCGGCCAGCGACGCAACTGCGGGGCCGAAGTCGATAGTGGTCGTCGATGACTCGACTCCGCTGACGCGGGCGGTCACGGCGACGGTGCCCGGCAGGTTCGGCGCCTCGATCATGGTGCGGGCGATACCGCCTTGCACGACTGCTTGAAGAAACGATTGTCCGTTGCTGTCCTGCACCACGAATACCGCACTGACACCATCGGGCAGCAGGTTGCCGAATTGGTCACGCAACTCCGAGGTCTGCACACTTCGCAACGCAAACCCGTCGGCGAGCGTGTCACGCTCGTCCACGACAACCGCAAAGCCACTCGGAACCCCGGCAACCTGATCCACGACATTGCTCGGCCCGTCGGCGGTACCAGAGGATGCCGACACGGTCACGCGACCTGTCTCGGTGGTGGCTTCGATCACCACAGCAACAAGCGCCCGGGCGACGAGCTCGGCAACGACAGCGCTCTGACCTGTCGGCCGGACGATCTCGATATCGACCGACGTGTCGTCGGCGACAGGATTGCCGTAGCGATCCATTGGCGTCACGACGGTCATGCTTATGTCGACACCATCGGCGATGATGGTCCGAGGCCCGACCAGTGGAACGACAGGATGCACGGGATCGAGGGGACTCACGTGTATCTCGTGCACGTCGGAGATGCCTCGACCGATCTGGGCCACGAATCGATACAGACCGGAGTGGCGCGTGGTCTCTTCCCCGATGACGAAGGTCGCTACGCCCTGCGTTTGAGTCGCCGTGAGCAGCGCTGAATCAAGAGGGGCGAATACACCGAGCTGCACTTGCGTGCCGTCTTGGGCTGTCGAGGTGACAACGACGGTGATGGCTCTGCCGGCATCGACCTCGTTTGGCGCGTCGATCAGGACCGAGCCTGCCCATCCCTCGACGATGCTGCCTTGGGCCAGCCACCCGCTCGCCACATAGGCAACGAGCAACGAGACTGCGAACGTTGCACCGATGAAGATTGTGGCCAGGCCTGGCGTGCGTGACCGGTTCACGATGGCGGTGTCCGGTAGAACGAGTGCACGCTGACGCGCACGGCCTCAAAGCCACTACCGGTGGGCATCGCGATTTCGGGCGTGGAGACAAACGGGGGACCTTCTGCAGCGGTGATGCCGTTGCCGAAGACCTGTAACGGGGTGTCGATCAGCGTCAGTTCATTGCGGTTCAGTATCGGCACCTCGAACGGCACGGTCCGTTGCGGACGAACTGCCTGATCAATCCACACGTGATCGACCCACTCGACGGTGCCGTCGGCGTCGAGCAGCGTGACCAGGACATGGGGCACAGTGGCGGTTTCGGTCCCGTCGTTACGAATTTCGCCCTGCAATACGAGCACCCCTTCGTCGGTGGTTGCGATCGACATGTTTTGCGGCTGCAGGAACCGCTCGAGGTCACGGCCGGTCACCACCGCCTTCGACGACAGCTCGATCGACGCGATCTCGTCGATGTCGATATCGGGTGCCGCGAACAGATCAGGGTGGAAGTAGCCCGACGCCTCATCGGTGGCTTCTGCGCTGCCAGCAATTGCTTCCAGGTCGATTCGGAACGGCACGGTCTCTCGGGGCAGCACTTTGTGCACGGCGACCAGCGAAGCATTGTGTTCGACAAGCGTTTCGCCATTGCGGTCGAGGAATCGGGCGGTGATCGTGAGGTCGGCCGGGTCCACGTCGAGGTTCGTGATCTCGCCGACCACGGCGAATCGGCCCTCGGCCCGCACGGCTTCACTGGAGATGATCTGCGTGCGGGGTCGATCCAAGATGTCACCGAACAGGCTCTGTTCGGTGGTGACCTGGCGTCGACCCTGGCTGAGGTAGTCGACGCCGGTGGACCGGGCGAATTGGTCGGGCGTCGTCGATACGTCGCTCGGAGGCGCAACGAGTTTCCACTCGCCGTCACGGCGCCACATCTCGTGCGTCTGTGACACGCGGTACTCGGCGAGCGAAGTCACATAGACCAGGCGCACGAACACCACGGCTCGATCACCACGCCGGTCGACCAATACCGGTTCGATGCGGTCGAGTTTCGAATAGGACGCCACCAGGCCATCGACGACAGACCGCTCGAGCAAGTACTGATCGAACGTCGGTCGCGACTGCGGATCCAGCCGGTTCCAAGCATCGTCGAAGCGTTGAAAGTCGAGGTCGTCGTAGTACTGCTCGACGCTGGTGACGGGCTGGGAGGCAGGCGCAGCAGGTAGCAGTGTCCATCCGACCACACCCGCCAGCAGCACGCCGAGCCCGAGGCCGATGCGGACCAATCGTTGTGTGCGAGCCGACTGAACGCCGCCCTCGAGGCGAGCAATAACGAGTGTTCGAACATCGTCATACCAGCGCTGGCGTGCCGGTTCGACGGGAGCCCGGGCCGCAGTTCGCTGCAGTCGCCGGTCGAACCATAGGTACAGCCGTGCTGGCGGAGTTCGGGCACCCAGTCTTCGCGCCCTCGACCCGACCGCGTCGATTCGCCGCCCGATCCGCTGCCCTCGCAGCGTCCACACAAAGCCGATCGTGGCCAAGGTGATGGCGCTCATCGGCAGCGTTCCCCACATCAGTCGCTGCCATTGCGGTAGTTCCCGGGTGGGCAGCTGGGCAGGTAGTGGCGGAATGTCCTCGCGCTCCCAAACCACGACATCGTTCTGCAGACGGTCCAATCGATGCCAGCCCGACGCCCACAAGAGCGGGTCGTAGAACACGTCGTTCGAGAAAACGAACTTCAGGTTGTACCGCTCGGGTGTGGCCAGAAACTGTTGCAGCGATCCAATCCCGGGAACCCCGCGGAACTTTGCGCCCTCAAGCCGCTCCACCGAGCGACTTGTCAACTCCGGCAGTCGTCGCGCCGAGTGGTAGTTGCCGTCCACCGTTGTGGCTGTCGTTGATGCGGCCACAATCGCCATCTGGTCACCAAAACCGAGTGTGAGGTAGCGCCATCGATCATGTTGGTCCTTGTCCATGAACGCAGCAATCGGCTCGGGATCGATTCGATCGGGTTGCAACGGGCGGAACTGGGTGAAGTTGGCCACGATGAGGGTGGCCATCAGCAGCGCGATCGTGCCGCCGATCAACGAGGCGCGCCAGATGCGATCGCCGAAGATGCCGCGCATCAGTGCGCTGGATCGACCGGCGACCATGCTGTCGACAAGCGAGCCCAGCAGTGGAAGTGCCGCGATGGTGGCCCAGATCGTGAATCGATCAAGCGTCAAGATGTCGAAGGCGCCTCCCAGCAGCAGCCGGGGTAGCGGCGTGGTGCCACCGGTTCCCAGCAGGAAGAGCAACCCGATCGAAGCAGCCAATGGCAGCGCCCTCGAGAACGCGCCCCGCAACAAGATGACGGGTAACGCCACGAGCGTGACGCCCCAGGGCAAGACGAAGAACACCAGCCCCGCCGCACGGTTGACCAAGAAGTTGTCGCGGCTTGCGTGAGGTATCGGAATCTGCACGATTGGATCACTGCTGCTCCAGAGCCAGTAGGGCAGCACGACGATCAGAAGAACAGACACTGCAGCGACGCCAACGACCCCGGCTCGCACGAAGGCTGGCATGACCCGGCGTACCCGCCGAGCAACAGCAGGGATGAACGTGTGACGCCCGAGCACACGGCTGTGCCCATCGGGCTCATCCTCACGGGGCTGTCGGAGATGATCGAGCAGCGCAGTAGCGATGACCGGCCCGACGAAGAACACCGTGCCGAACAATGTCGTGACATGGTGACCCGCAGTGGTGGCCGCCAGACCGACGGTGGCCATCAGTAGTTGGCGCCATTTCCCGTTGGCCACCCAGTCGAAGATCGACGGCAGCGTGTTGAGTAGGACCGCAAGCGAGAACGAGGTCGGCAATTGACCGAACACGTGCACGACCTCGGCTACCGAGGTCGAAACCACCGTCATGAGCGCGGCCCACCCGGCGGCTCGTTCATCGACCCAGATCATGCTGAACCGGTAGACACCCAGCACGAGCAACAAAACCGACGTGAGCTGCACCATTACGAAGGCGAATTCGAGCCCAAAGGGCTTCGACAACAGCGCGATCAACTGATGAGTCCCCGGGGGGTAGCTGGTGGTGGTGAAGCCGGTGTACCAGCGTGTTTCCCACGTGGAGAACCAGTCGCGGGCGTAGTGATCGCCGAAGAACATGTGGATGTACGCGTCATACGTTCGGCGATAGCTACCCGAGAGCAGCAATCCGCCATGCCACAAAAACGCCGTCGCCAGCGCAATGTGTAACCGCCGGTGGGGGCGAGGGAGGGCTGCCAGGCGCACGCCGACAGGGTAGACACGTCTCCTCTTTGGGAGATGGGTACCAAAAGGAGACTAGTTCAAGCGGACCAGCTCGACGTGCCCAGGCTGTAGCCGACCGAGCGCACCGTCTGGATCATCGAGGCGTGTTCTTCGCCCAGTTTGGACCGCAAGCGACGCACGTGCACGTCGACCGTGCGGGCCCCACCGAAGTAGTCATAGCCCCAGACCCTGCTCAGCAGCACCTCGCGGGTGAACACCCGGCCAGGACTCGATGCCAGGAACTTGAGCAACTCATATTCCATGTGGGTGAGATCGAGCGGAACCCCATCGATTGCTGCTTGATAGGTATCGACGTTCAGCATGAGGTCTTCATAGGTGATCAGCTGACCTGGCATGTCGCCGGTTCCGGATGCGTGCAGGCTGTGCGTGATGCGCCGATCGAGCTCGCGAGGGTGAAACGGGGTGATGCAGAAGTCATCGAACAGTTCGTCGCGGTCGGCCAGCTCGTCGAGCTGGCGACCGTTGATCAGCACGACCAGGGGCAACGGGTCGTAGGCCTTGCGCAGCGCGCGGGCCATGGCCCATGCGCCCTCGGCGTTGATGTCGGCGGCAACGATCGCTCCAGCCCACCCGTCGGCGGGTGCCTGCGACACCGCAGCGGCTTCGGTTGCGATCGCCACATACTCGCGTCCGGCCATGTCGAGCGCCTGCGCCAGCTCTGCTGGCACCGGAGACGGGTACACAAGAAGCGGCTTCACAACGAACAGGACCTTACCGGGGGGCGCGCAACCCGTCGCATCGAGGGACCTGCACGAGCAATCCTGTAACACGGTGTTCACAAACGGTGCGTAGAGTACGCCGTTGCGCTGTCCTACTTAGGACGCCACCCGAATGACTCAATGGGAGAGAAAATGTACCGGGCTGAATACATCTGGATCGACGGCACCGAGGACCCCTACCCGGGGCTTCGTTCAAAGACCAAGGTTCTCGAAGACGGCAAGGAGCCCGGCATCTGGGGGTACGACGGTTCGAGCACGAACCAGGCACCGGGTGAAAACTCCGACGTGGTCCTGAAGCCACAGCTCTCGGTGCCCGACCCGATTCGTGGTGGCAACGACATCCTGGTGATGTGTGACACCTACGTCCCCGAGGACATGTCACCACTGCCAACCAATACGCGCGTGGCCGCAGTCGAGGCGGCCGAGGCCTATGGCAACGAGCAAGAGATGTGGTTCGGCCTCGAGCAGGAATACACGTTGATGACCGAGGGTGCGTGGCCAGCCGGTTTCCCCGAGAACGCGTTCCCCGGACCCCAGGGCCCGTATTACTGCGGCGTCGGCACGGGTCGTGTTGCCTACCGTGACCTCGTCGAAGAGCACACCACCGCCTGCATGCAAGCCGGTCTCAAGATCAGCGGCACCAACGCCGAGGTCATGCCCGGCCAATGGGAATTCCAGATCGGCCCGGCAGGCACTGTCGAAGTCGGCGATCATCTCTGGCTCGCTCGTTATCTGCTCGATGTGCTCAGCGAGAAGTACGGCGTGATCGCGTCGATTGCTGCCAAGCCCATGAAGGGCGACTGGAATGGTGCGGGTATGCACACGAACTTCTCGACCAAGGCCATGCGCGAAGGTTGGGACCCCATCATCGCTGCCGCAGAGTCGATGGGCGCACCGGGCGTGCCCGAGAAGCACCTCGCTGGCTACGGGCTGGGTAAAGAAGACCGCCTGACCGGCGCTCACGAGACCGCTCACTGGTCTGAGTTCCGCTACGGCACATCCGACCGTGGTGCATCGATCCGCATCCCGTGGCAGGTTGCTGTCGACAAGAAGGGCTACCTCGAAGATCGACGCCCCATGGCCAACGCCGACCCTTATACAGTCGCTGCGCTCATCACCAACACCGTAGGCGCAGCGCTCGCGTAACCACTATTGTCGGCTTCGCGACACTTGGCCTCTAGAGGCGAGTGCACCGCGTAGCTCGGTTGTCAGCAACTGGCAGCGGCCCCGGGACCCCCCGGACAGCCGCTGCCAGTTGGCTGTTTTTCACCGCTCTGCTCGGGCCGACGTTCGTCGGATATGGTTTCGCTTCGGTTTGTGCGGCTCCGTCCCTCCGCCGCTTTTCGCTCGTCCCTCGCTCTTGTGTTTTCACCGCTCTGCTTGGGCCGGCGTTCGTCGGATATGGTTTGCGTCGGTTTGTGCGGCTCCGTCCCTCCGCCGCTTTTCGCTCGTCCCTCGCTCTTGTGTTTTCACCGCTCTGCTTGGGCTGGCGTTCGTCGGATATGGTTTGCGTCGGTTTGTGCGGCTCCGTCCCTCCGCCGCTTTTCGCTCGTCCCTCGCTCTTGTGTTTTCACCGCTCTGCTTGGGCTGGCGTTCGTGGGATATGGTTTGCTTCGGTTTGTGCAGCTGTTACGGGGCGAGGGTTTGCCAGGCTTTGGCTACTGTTTCGTCGCCGAAGATCTGCACGTCGTGGGTCGGACGCCCCCATGACCACAGCAGGAGTTCCGACGCCGAGCCTCGCACTGCGGCGTCGCCCTTGCCATGCTCGTGGGTGACCGCAAGGCCGCCTGCTCCGTCGGAGACCAGCATCCACTCGCCGGGGCCGTCGCTGCGATGTAGATGCAGTGACTCGGCCGGATAGACGCGATCCGGGCGACTCGACGAGAAGCGCAGGCTCACGGCGTGGTACTCGTCGATTGCGTCGGTGGCGAGATCGCTGTCGATGGGCGCAATGTCGGCCAGTGCCTTGATTCCTGCTTCGGCATCCCAGCGGTGCAACGCGGTTTCGCTGGCCATGCGTCGCATCCACCAGGCATTCGTTCGGGGTCCGGTGAACGTCCACACCCCGGCGTCGGTGTCTGCATGGCTGAGCGCGGTGAGCAACGTGGTGCGCCGTTCCGCAAACCAGTCGTTGATCATGTCGTCGTCGGGAGCCTTCGTATGTTCGCCGAACGCCGGCCTGTCCGTGCCCGTTGCCGTCACTGCCGCAATCACCATGGAATACACGTCGCCCAGGTGCGCCACCAGCCCGTGCATCCTCCATCCCAGATGCTCGATCGGTGCATCGAGATTGCTGGCTGCGGCGCTGGCAAAATGGGCACTGTCAGCCGCAACATGGTCGAGATGTTCCTGAGGAGTCACCCCCGCAACGCTACCCGAGCCCCACCTTGGGGAGTTCCTGCGGCTCTGCAGTGGCGGCGCCCACTAGAGGTCTAGGTCTCTCTGTCTAGGTGGCGTCGCCCGTGACCGCGTTGATGTAGGCGTACAGAGTCACCTTGCTGACGTCGAGCATGATGGCCACTTCCTCCACGCTGCCTCGGAGAAGGAACGCTCCTTGGGTGTCGAGGCGTGCGACCGCTTGCTGCTTCTCGGCACGGGTCATCTCGGAAAGAGGCACGCCGATCTCACGTTCGACGTCGGCGATCATGCGATCGAGCGCGTCGTGGAGACCGAGTCTGGGTTCGACTTGGCCGGCATCGATGCGAAATTGCACCGAGGTCGCACCGTTCACGAAACCGGCTCGAACCAGATCGCCAACCGCCGAGATGACAGTATCCAGATCACCGATCGCCGTGGTTGCGAATGGCCCCATGTCGGGTTCGAGACCGGCGCTACGTGCAACCTCGACACTGGCGAGCACATGAGGCCCGGGGTCGTCGAGCACGAACGGCTCGACGATGAACTCGACACGCATGGATTCGTTCACCCCAAAAAGGGTAGGACACGCCAGCGAGCCCAAAGGGTTTTGTATGCTCGCCGCGTGAGTTCTGATCTTCGGATAGACATCGATCGCCTGCGAGCCCGGTTGGCCGACCTGGCGGCAATCGGTGAGATCAAAGGCACCGAAGGATGCGCCCGCCTGGCATTGACCGACCAGGATCGTGAAGGCCGCGACCTGGTGGTCACATGGATGCGTGACTTGGGTCTCGACGTCACGATCGACGCCATCGGCAATGCCGTGGGCATCATGGCCGGGCAGATGGCGGGTCCACCGGTGATGACCGGATCCCATATCGACACCGTGCGCACGGGCGGGCGTTACGACGGCAATCTGGGCGTGCTGGCGGGGCTCGAGGTGATCGAGTCGATCCAAGCTGCGGGCATCACCCCCGAGCGTGCACTGGCCGTTGCGTTTTTCACCAACGAAGAAGGCGCCCGATTCCCTCCCGACATGCTCGGCAGCCTGGCCTATGTCGGCGGTATCGGGATCGAAGAGGCGTTGGCGATAATCGGTATCGACGGCGCAACTGTCGGCGACGAACTCGCTCGCATCGGCTACGACGGAAGTACACCGCTGCCGGGGCTGGTTCCCCATGCATTCGTCGAGCTGCATATCGAACAAGGACCGGTGCTCGAGGTCGAGGACATCACGATTGGCGCAGTAGACGGTGTGCAGGGCATCAGTTGGACCGATGTGACAGTCACCGGGCAGTCCAACCATGCCGGAACCACGCCGATGAGCATGCGCAAGGACCCGGGTTTCGTCGCCGCTGCGTGCGCGACGTTCGTGCGGGACCTGTGCGAGGAACTCGGCGGCACGCAGGTCGGCACCGTTGGACGCGTGGAGTTCAAGCCGAACCTGGTCAACGTCGTTCCGGCGACAACCAACTTCACGGTTGATCTACGCAACACCGACGAGGCAGTGCTGCAGCACGCCGAGCGACGCTTTCACGACTTTCTCCAGAAGACCGCCGACGCCGAAGCCTGCACCTACGTGACCAAGACGCTTGCTCGCTTCGAGCCGGTCGACTTCGATCGCAAAATGGTTTCGCTGATCGCCGAAACGGCGTCGGGTCTGGGCTACTCGGTCAAGACCATGCCGTCGGGGGCGGGGCACGACGCACAGATGCTCGCCCGTGTGTGTCCAACAGCCATGATCTTCACACCCAGCCAGGATGGCCTGAGCCACAATCCCGCCGAGTACACCTCGCCCGGCGATCTCGAAGCCGGTGCCAACGTGCTCTTGCAGGCCATGCTGCAACTCGCCGAGAGTTAACACCTCGGTCATCATCCAAACCGGTCATGGCTGCGTCGTGCTGGTAACTTCCGACCATGGCCGAGGCAACACCACCGCTCACCCCCATGTCGATGACGACACTGCTCGGCCGCATCGATCATGAATGGGCGACGCGCAACAAGATCTTCGACCTGCCGAGCGCACGCATATGGAAACGTGACCCCGAGCTGGATCTGGGCTTCGATTTCCTGGGGCGTCGATGCGCCACGCCGATCGGTCCTGCGGCAGGGCCACACAGCCAGCTGGCAGCCAACATCGTGCTGTCGTGGCTGGGCGGTTCACGATTGTTCGAGCTCAAGACTGTGCAGATTCTCGACGAGCTCGAAATTGCTCGTCCGTGTATCGACATGGAGACCATTGGCTACAACATCGAGTGGAGCCAAGAGCTACGGATTCCACAAAGCCTCACCGAATACGTCAAGTCGGCCATGCTCATCGACGTGCTGCGTCAGTGGGAACCCCTGCGTGAACACATCGGTCCCGACCCAGGCCCCCACGTGTTCGACATGTCGGTCGGCTACGACCTGGCCGGTATCTCGTCGCCCGAAGTCGGCGTTTTCCTCAGCGGTATGCGCAACGCCGATGCCGAAATCGAAGCGCTACGCCCCGAGATCGCCTCGGCCGCCGGGGGAGCCTTTGCGTCGCTGGCCGACATCGACTTCAACCCACAGATCTCCGACACGCTCACCCTGTCAACATTCCACGGCTGCCCTCCCGACGAGATCGAGTCCATCACCAAATACCTGATCAGCGAGCATGAGCTCGACGTCATCGTCAAGCTCAACCCCACCCTGTTGGGCTACGAGCGGGTCGCACATGCCGTGAACGAACAACTGGGTTACACCGACGTGTCGGTCAAAGAGTCGGCATTCGAAGAAGACCTGCAGTTCGCTCGTGGGATCGAGCTGATCGGCGAGCTCAATCAGTTCGCCAAGGATCGAGGTCGCCGCTTCGGCATCAAGCTGACCAACACGTTGGTGGTCGACAACACGCGTGGGTTCATGCCCGACGAGACCATGTATCTGTCCGGGGCGCCGCTGCATGTGCTGGCATCGTCGTTGCTCGAACAGCTGGCCACCGCCATGCCGGGCGCGCTCGACATTCCCGGCCACGACGGCGACATCATGGTCAGTTTCTCGGCTGGCGTCAACCGATCGAACCTGGTCGACACCCTGGCCATGGGTGTGCAGCCCGCCACGATCTGCTCGGACCTGCTCAAGCCGAATGGGTATGGTCGACTCGCCCCCATGCTCAAGGCATTGGCCACCGAGGTCACCAATTCGGGCCACACCGATCTGATCCAGTGGAAGCAGAGTCGGCAGGCAGCCGCGACCGCCGCTGGCTTTGCATCGACCGCCTCCGAACATGTTGCTCGGATCACGGGTGAGGCTCTTGGTGACTATCACCTCGCGGGCAACACCAAGCTGCCCCGATCAGTCGACAACGATCTGCAGATGTTCGGTTGTGTGGCATGCAATTTGTGTGTGACCGTGTGCCCCAACGACGCCTTCACCAATCTGAAGAGCCTCGACGGCATGGAAGACCGCCAGCAATACATGCTTTTCAGCGAGCTCTGCAACGAATGCGGTAACTGCATGGTGTTCTGTCCCGAAAACGGTGACCCGGCGCAGATCAAGCCCCGGCTGTACACCGATGCCCAACTTTTCGCCGACCGAGCCGATCACGGTCAGGCATTCCTGATCGCGGACGGAACCGTGACCGAAGCCCGAGCCGACGCCGAGTCGGTCGACTTGGTGCAACGCCTGCTTGCCCAACAAGCTGGCAACCCCTTCACCTAGGGCCACAGCCGATGTTCTCGTCGTGCCGATGATGTGGTCGACGCCACATCGTTCTGGAGTCCGAGAGCGCGGACTTGGTGCGAAACTGGACTCGCAAGCATCAAGGAAGGCAGCCATGGCAGCCAAGCTGGACACGCCGGTCACTCGAGCACTTAAAGATCGCCCCCCGCTCGGACCGATGCATCGGCTCGACCACGATGCCTTGGTCGCCAACCAGCAAGAACAGCTGAACGCACCCCGCCGTGATTATTCGATCAGCGCCAAGGCGCTGTTCAAGGTCATGGATCTGGTCTACGGCGAAGACCGGACGCTCGAGAAGTTCCGCATCATCGAACTCGTCGCTCGTGTTCCGTATCAGGCGTGGGAGAGTGTTGCGTACGTGGCCATGACCCACACATCGCGCGACAGCGACTTCGCTCGCCGGGTGTACGACCGAGTGCGGGTAGCCCGGGTCGAACAGGACAACGAACAATGGCATCTGCTGATTCTCGAAGAATTGACCCGTGACTCGCCCCGGCCGTGGCTCAAGGGTCGCATCATCCCTCAGATTCTGGCCGTCACGTATTACCAGCTGTCGTGGATCATGTTCGTGCTGCGCCCCAAGTGGAGCTACCGGCTGAATGCCGATTTCGAGGACCACGCTGCGCACGAGTATGCCCACTTGGTCGCTGAACATCCCGAGTGGGAAGACCAGCCATTCGAAAGCAGCTTCGAGGGCGACTTCGGCAGCTACGACTCGCTGGCCGACATGTTCCGCCAGATCGGATACGACGAAGTCGTGCACCGCAGAGAAAGCGAGCTCATGATGACCCAACCCCGCTACGCCTGATACAACCGTCGCCTGTCTAGACCGGAACGTCGCCAGCCAGGGTGACTCGCTCGACGCGTCGACGATCGTCGTAGTCGGCAATTGCGTAGTGCTGAGTACACCGGTTGTCCCACATGGCGAAGCTGTTCGGGCGCCAACGGAAACGAATCTGCTGCTCCAGGATGCTGTAGTTGGCCAGGCCGACGAGCTGGCCGAGAAGCCGACGGCTCTCTTCGGGCTCCATGTCGTCGATGCACTGCACGAACGGCCGGTTCAGATACAGGCACTTGCGGCCAGTTACCGGGTGGGTGCGGACCACCGGGTGATGCTGATCCGGGAACTCTGCCAGCTTGCGTTCGCGTTCCTCGGCATCGACCATCTTGCCGAACGTTTTGGACAACGTATGGGTCGCCGTGCGCCCGTCGATCAGCTCTTTGAGCTCGTCGTCGAGGTCGTCGTACAGACGCTCCATGTCGATCCAGCAGGTGTCGCCGCCCGTCGGCGGAATGACGCGCCCGCGCAGGATCGAACCCATGGGTGGCCGTTCACGAAAGCTCACGTCGGTGTGCCAGAAGTTCGCCTTGGCTGGCCCAGCTCCGGCGGTGTCGAGCACCACCAGTTCGGGATGGTCCGGGTCGGCAAGAAATGGGTGGACCTCGAGTTCACCCAACCGGCGCCCGAAGTCGATGTGCTGCTCGATACTGATGTCTTGGTCTCGGAAGAACAGCACCTTCCAGTCCATCCACGCATCGTGCAGGGTGGCCAGGCTCGCGTCGTCGATATCGCCCAGGTCGAGCCCGGCCACCTCGGCGCCGAACTGCGGTGTCAGGGGGTCGACCCGAAAGCTGTCGTAGTCGGTGGGCAACGTCATGATCTCACCCGTAACTCACGCCGAGGCCGGCGCGTGCGTCGGACTGAATGCCGTAGGGCGGAATCGGATACCGGAAGCCGTTTCGCGACAGTGCTTCCATGCCTTCGATGGACTGCAGCAGATGGCCGGGACTCAGTGCCATCAGCATCTCGTCATCTTGCACCCCGCCGTAGCGGCGTTCGGCATAACACGGGATCGACAAGCTGGGTTCACCCGTGGACAACGCACGACCCCAACTGTCTGCACACGCCGACTCGCCAACGCAACCCCACTCGAAGTTCTTGTAGCCCGACCACTGCAGACCGTTGATGAGAATGATCATCTGACCCGGCGTGGCATAGATCATGCAGATGTCCGGCGGAGCGAGGCGGCCGGTAGACAGCGGCGACACCGCCATGGCTTGGTACTGGCCAACGGGCACGACGTGCATGGCGTTCTGGTGGATCTCGGCATTCTCTTGGGTATCGAACCAGACCCCCGCCATGTGTGCGCCCGAGTACCAGGCTTCGTCCTGCCCACCGAGCCCGAGCACTGCCTGGCATTGCGTGCCGACGAGATCGCTGCCGGTGATGCCGACCGTCCAGTTCAGCCGCGAAGCCATGGACACGATCTGATCGGCGGTATGCACGTCCTTGGGTCGTCGGATCTTCGGGACTGCAGCCATCTCTTCTTCGGTAGCGAACATCTTCATGCCGATCGGCGTGGTGCGAATACGCAAGACCTTGTTCAGCCGGTCGAGCGTCTCGGCCCAATCGATCGCGCCATCTGTGGGCCGAATACTCACGGTCTGTTCGGTCATTGGTTTGCCTCCTGTAAGACGTTTGCCATGCGATCGATGACGGTGTCGAGAATGTCGGGACTGGTTGCGAAGTTGATGCGCACACACGACGCTGCACCCGCGCAGAACTTGGCTCCGTCGTGCACGGCAATCTTGCCACGCTCGCGGAAGATCTCGGACGGGTTGCCCCTTAGCCCCGTCGGAGAGAAATCGATCCAGGCGAGATAGGTGGCTTGAGGCAGCGTCATCGTTGCTCCCCCCAGATCGGCGGCGACGCGTTCGGCGAGATGATCGCGGTTGACGCGCAGTTGCGCCTTGATCTCGTCGAGCCATGGCTGACCGTGTGTCCATGCAGCCAGACTGGCCTCGGCGCCGAGCGTGTTCGGGGCCGCGATGAAGTGACTCGACAACTTGGCGAACCGTTCTCGCACCCGGGGATCGCCGATATGGGCGACCGCCGAGCGAAGCCCGGCGATGTTGAACGACTTGCTCGCGGAACCCAACGTGATGACCCGCTCACGTAGCGACCCATGATCTCGCCACAGCGGTACATGGCCATCGCTGAAGGTCAGATCACACCAGATCTCGTCGCTGATCACCAGCAGATCGTGACGCTCGACGACGTCGGCGAACGCAGCGATCTCATCGGCGTCGAACATGCGGCCCAGCGGGTTGTGCGGATTACACCACAACACCAGCTTGGTACCAGGATCGATCGCAGCCTCGAACCGCTCGGGATCGAAGCGCCAGTCCGGCCCGGTCAAGGGAACGTCGACCAGCCGCCTGCCCGTGTCATCGATGATCATACGAAACGGGTAGTAGATCGGTGTGAAGACCACCACACCGTCGCCGGGTTCGGTCATGAACTCCATGACCAGGTTCAGGCAGTTCAGCGTGGCGGTGAACAACATCGATTCGTCTTCAGGAGGCCGCCAACCGAAGTGGCGTTCCTGCCAGTCGCCCCACACCCCGAGCAGCTGTGATTTGGCGTCGGAGTTGTAGCCGGTGTCACCGCGGTCGATGACTGCCCGCATTGCTGACTTGATGACCGGTGCAACCTCGAAGTCCATGTCTGCCACCCACGACGGGATCACATCACGGTCGGGGTCGTTGGTCCACTTGACTCCCGAGAGGGAATGAAGTCGTTCGAGATCAGCACCGAGCATGACCAACTGTATTGCACCACTCCGTTCGGGGCGACGTTCGCGGGACATGGTCTCTCGTCTGTCGCCGCGGCTTCGTCCCTCCGCCGCTTCCCGTTCGTCGCTCGCTCCTACGTGTGTTTCCCGGTGTTGCACCACTCCGTTCGGGGCGACGTTCGCGGGACATGGTCTCTCGTCTGTCGCCGCGGCTTCGTCCCTCCGCCGCTTCCCGTTCGTCGCTCGCTCCTACGTGTGTTTCCCGGTGTTGCATCACTCCGTTCGGGCCAGCCGTTGTCGCACATGGTTTCTCGTCTGTCGCCGCGGCTTCGTCCCTCCGCCGCTTCCCGTTCGTCGCTCGCTCCTACGTGTGTTTCCCGGTGTTGCATCACTCCGTTCGGGGCGACGTTCGTCGCACATGGTTTCTGGTCTGTCGCGGCCGGGTTCGTTCTCGGTGTTGCACCAATAGGTGGCGGGGCGGCGTTCGCCGGGCCTGGTTCACTTCGGTGCAACCCAGTTGTCCACAGGCTTATCCACCGCTGTGGATAAATGACACTGGTGTAATTTGCGACGCTGGCAGCGGTGTCTCGGGCCGCAATAGGTTGGGAGACGACGAGCGAACGGAGACAACATGAGCGAGTCAGTGAGCATTCTGGGCGGCTACCAAAGCGATTTTGCCGAGAACCTGGCCAAGGTCGCAGGCTCGGTTGAATCGTTGGTCCGTGACACGGTGCTTGCGGCTGCCGCCGATGCGCAGATCGACATGAGCGGCATCGACAGCATCCACGTGGGGAACGCGTTCGGCCAGCTCTACACCGGCCAAGGTCACCTCGGAGCTATGCCGGCGACCGTCATTCCCGGGCTGTGGGGCGTACCGGCCATGCGCCACGAAGCCGCGTGCGCTTCGTCGTCGATGGCGGTGCTCAGCGCAATGGCCGAAATCGAGAGTGGTCGCTACGACTGCGTGTTGGTGCTCGGTGTCGAACAAGAGAAGACCATGCCCGGGCCCGAAGCCGCTGCGGTACAAGAAGCAGCCGCTTGGGTGGGACAGGACACCAAAGATGCCACCCATATCTGGCCCGAGACCTTCGACGCACTGGCCGACGAATACGACCGCCGGTACGACTCGACGACACGCATCTACGTGCCATCGGCGAACTCAACCTGCGCAACGCCAAGGCCAACCCGAACGCGCAGACCCGAACGTGGCAACTCGACGCGAATACATGCAGCACCGACGACCATGTGAACCCGGTGGTCGCAGGACGTCTACGCCGCAACGACATCACCCAGATCACCGATGGAGCCACCGCGCTGGTGCTGGTTTCCGAGCGGTGGCTCGCGGCCAAGGGTCGCCAGGCGAGTGCTCGCATCGCTGGTTGGGGACATCGAACCGTCGGCCTCGGGTTGCAGCAGAAGCTCGACCGCAACCAGGACTCCACGCTTGTCATGCCGCACGTCAACCAAGCAATCACCGATGCGTTCGATCGTGCCTCGATTGCGGGGGTCGACAATCTCGATGCCATCGAAACTCACGATTGCATGACACCTTCGGAATACATGGCCATCGACCATTTCGGCATCACGGAGCCGGGCGAGAGTTGGAAAGCTATCGAAGATGGTTCTCTCGAACGCAGCGGCCGTATCCCGGTGAATCCCAGCGGCGGCTTGATCGGCGGCGGCCATCCTGTCGGTGCGACTGGTGCTCGTATGCTGCTCGACGCAACCAAACACAGGTTTCGGGCAAGGCGGGTGACTATCAGGTCAGTGGTGCAAACCGAGTCGCCACGCTCAACATCGGCGGCAGTACTGCCACCACTGCATGCTTCATCGTCGAAAACTGATATGGGTGCGGTGCGCTCCGATCGCGACTGCACCGTAAAACGACGAAAGACGCCGGGTCGATTTCGACCGAGGCGTCTTTCGAGTGCGGTGATGTGTTGCTGCAAAAGGGAGAACCCTCAGCTGTTGACCAGGGCCAAGTGGCGTTCCATGTCGGCGCTGTAGGACGCAGCGAGTGTGAGCTTGTCTTCTTCGCTCAGCGCCTTGCCCGCTACGGGGAACACTTCGACTTCTTCTTCGTCGAGATGGTGCTCTAGCCGTTCAGCAAGCTCTCGAGCCGTGATAAGCCACTGAGATGAACTCATGTCGTAGCTGTTCAGCTGCTCGACCAGATCATCGAGCTCTTTGTGCTCGGCGACGCTGTGGCGGGCGTTGTCCTGTGTCATATCCACCTGCATCAGCGGCACATAGAAAAAACGTTCTTCTGCTGCTGCGTGTGCGGCTAGCTGGGCTTCGAGCTCGTCAAACAGCGACTTTCGTTCGCTGCTCGCGCCCTCTGTCTCGAGGAGATCCTTGACGAGCTTTCGTTGCTGGTCGTGATCTTTGCGTAGCGCATCGAAGATGGTCTTCACGCTGGCACCAGCACTGATGCGAGCTCTCTGTCGACCTTCTGGATCTCGGCCATCTGTCGCACGAGTACCTCACGGAGGCCACGGGAGATGTCCTCTTCGAGCGCTTCCTGGTACTGGCTGATCGTGTAGCTCTCGCCTTGCAGGGCGGCCTCGATCACACCTTCGGGGCTCGAGCCGGCGAGCATGTCCTTGATGGTCATCCAGCCGCGGTGGGCAGCTGCAAGTACGGAACCGGACTCGTCGATGTCATCGCCGTATGCGGCGGCCAGCGTCTCGAGTTCGGAGGAGAACATTGCTCGTTGAGCAGAATACGAATTGAACTTCGCAAGGAGGTCAGGGTGATCCGTACCGTCTACCTTCTCAGCGGCCTCGGCAAATCCTTTGTGACCGTCTTCGAGGGTCTGGATGATCTTGGTACTGATTCTTTTGTCTAGTGAAGACATTGGGTTTCCTTTCGTTGCTTACGGATTGGGGAGTACCCAGGCCAGCGCGTTCTCAAACGTCATGTTCGAGAAGTCTCTGTGAGCGCTGCCAGCCGATAGCTGAGCGTCGAGCCACCGGAGGCCGTTGAATATCAAGCCTGGGGGTGGCTTGCGAACAAGAGCGGCACCATTGGTCATGAGGGTCCTGGGCCCGCATCCATCCGCGCGGCCTGCGGACACTGCCGACCATGCAGCTGGTCAGCTCCTTTGAACGCGTGAACGAAGGCGAGGGCGCGGCCCAGCAGCGTCTACCATCGAGCTTCGTCTCGGGTCGTGACCAGTGCCCATTCGTTGAAGCGGCGTCCGGCGGACGCGAATGGTTCGGCGGCGCCGGTTTCGATAATGGCGTTCACCGTTTCGGCTGGGAGCTTCACGATGAGGTCGCCCGTGCCTCGTTCCATGCGGGCGAAGAAGTCACCGTTGATGCGCAGGCACGGATGCCCCATCACCGTCGACTTCTCGGCGCCGTTGCCAGGAGAGGTGCGGCGAGTTCCCAGAACAAGGTGTCGTCGATTTCGGGTGACTGCTCGTTCTTCGTGGCCATGGCTTGAGTGTCGCACGCTCCGATGCTTTACATTCGATGAATGTCTTCTGAACAGCCTGCCCGGTCGATCAGCATCGCCGCTGCGCAACTCGGCCCCATTGCCAGAGACGAATCGCGAGCTGCTGTCGTCGAACGGTTGCGAGGTCTCCTGCGCGATGCAGCTGCGGCTGGCGCCGAACTCGTCGTCTTCCCCGAGCTGGCACTCACGACCTTCTTCCCGCGCTGGTTCACCGAAGACATCAGCGGCCATGACCACTACTACGAAACATCCATGCCGGGACCGCAGACGCAGCCACTGTTCGACGACGCCAAGCAACTCGGCGTCGGTTTCGCCCTGGGCTACGCCGAGCTGACGCCGGAAGGCGAGCGGTTCAACTCGACCATCCTGGTGGAACGAGATGGGTCCATCGTTGGTCGCTTCCGCAAGGTCCACATCCCAGGTCACGAAGATGACGAGCCGTGGCGTCTCTTCCAGCATCTCGAACGCCGCTACTTCCAGGAGAGCGACGAGGGCTTTCCCGTATGGCGAGCCTTCGGGGGCATCGTCGGTATGGCTACGTGCAACGATCGCCGCTGGCCAGAGACCTATCGCGAGATGGGGCTGCAAGGTGTCGAGATGATCCTGATTGGCTACAACACACCCATTCATTACGCGCCTGATCCTGGGCAGAATCCATTGCAGGGCTTCCACAATCACCTGTGTATGCAGTCTGGCGCCTACCAGAACGGCACCTGGGTAGTCGGTGTGGCCAAGGGCGGCAACGAGGAAGGCGTGGAAACGCTGGCTCAGTCAGCGATCATCGCGCCCTCCGGTCAGATCGTGGCCCAGACGGTCACCCTGGGCGACGAGGTCGTCGTTGCGAACTGCAATCTCGATTGGTGCTACGACTACAAGAACACGCTCTTCGATTTCGATCGCTATCGCCGCCCCGACATGTATCAACGCATTACCTCACAAAAAGGCGTCATCTTGCCACCCGAGTAGTCGCCAACCTGCGTAAGTGGGCGGGTCACTTACGCAGGTTGGGGCGGTCCAAACATGAACGCTGGGTTTCGACGAACACGGCTGGCTTAACATTTTGTAAAGTGTCGACGTGATGGCACCATGACTACTGACTTCACCCTCAACGGCGCAGCTGCGTCGATTGCCGGTAGCCACGATCATCTGCTCGGTGCGCTGCGCGACGAGCTGGGCGTGTTCTCGCCCAAAGACGGGTGTTCGCCCACCGGCCAGTGCGGTTGTTGCACCGTGCTGGTCGACGGTAAAGCTCGTGTTGCCTGTCAGACCTCACTCGAGAAGACGACCGGAGCAACCGTGGTCACACTCGAGGGGATCGAGCCCGACGAGCGCCAGCAGATGGCCGAAGCGTTTGCCGCCTTTGGTGCATTGCAGTGCGGCTTCTGCACTCCCGGCATCCTGATGCGTACCAAGTCCATGCTCGACAAGGCAGCGGCGAGCGGCACGGGGCTGACCCGCGAGAAGGCGGCACGTCTCATGGGTGGCAACCTGTGTCGCTGCACCGGTTACACCAAGATTCTCGATGCCGTCGAGGCACTGGCCGCCGACGAGGTACCGGTGGCGGTGCAGCCCCGTGGCGTCGGCACCCGCGGGATCAAGTACGAAGCGCACACGCTCGCGCTCGGCGACCGTCCATTCATCGACGACATGGTTCCGACCGATTTGACCCACGGTGCCTTCACCCTGACCAAGCATGCTCGGGCCGACATCGTGGCCATCGACAGTGCCGCTGCCGAAGCTGTGCCCGGCGTCGTTCGGGTCTTCACCGCCGCAGATGTTCCCGGCGAACTTCGCCATGGTCTCATTCACAAGGACTGGCCGGTCTTCATCCCCATTGGCGGGCGTACGAGTTACATGGGCGACGTGATCGCCATGGTGGTGGCCGACGATCGCAACACCGCTCGCCACGCCGCCACGCTCGTCGACGTGACCTATGACGTGCACGAACCAATCGTGAATCCCATCGAAGCAATCGCCTCGACCGAAGATGCGGTGTGGGAACTCGACGGCAACATCTTGTCGACATCGACCTACACCCGAGGCGACGTCGACGCTGGTCTGGCAGAGGCAGCACATGTGGTTCGCGAAACGTTCCAGACCCAGCGCATTGATCATGCATTCCTCGAACCCGAGTCCACGCTGGCGTTGCCCGTGCCCGCCGGATCGCAACTGCCACTGACCAACCCCACCACCACCGGTGGCGACGCGACCGACTTCGACCGGCTCATGGTGTTTTCGGGGGGCCAGGGAATCTGGGACGACCGCAACGACATCGCCCGCATCCTGAACGTCGATGCGGATCGCATCGTGACCGAGCTGGTCAGCAACGGTGGTGCATTCGGCGGCAAAGAGGACATGTCGAATCAGGGACAGACTGCACTAGCGGCGTGGTTGCTGCAACGGCCGGTCAAGACGACGTTCAGTCGCGAGGAGTCGTTCCTGGTGCACACCAAGCGGCACCCGATTCGGATGGCGTATGAAGCCGGCTGCGCTGCCGATGGCACGTTGGTGGGCCTTCGGGTTCGGATGGTCGGCGACTCCGGACCCTACGCATCAGTTGGTATGAAGGTGCTCGAGCGGGCCGCAGGCCATGCCTGTGGTCCCTACGTGATCGACAACATCCACGTGAACGCGATCGCCGCTCGAACCAACAACTCGGTGTGTGGGGCGTTCCGTGGTTTCGGCGCCAACCAGGCCCAGTTCGCCATGGAAGGCGTGATGGACCGTTTGGCCGAGATGGCAGGCATCAGCGGCTGGGAGATTCGCAACCGCAACGTCATCACCCCTGGCGTGGTGTGGGGCCCCGGCCAGATCATGGACGACGGCTGTCTGGGTGCTCGCCAATGCCTCGACGCCGTGCGTCCCGCATACGACGCGGCAACCGCGGCAGGTCAACCGGTTGGGGTGGCGCTGGGGTTGAAGAACTCGGGCCTGGGAAATGGGTTCAAAGAAATCGCTCGCGCGGTGGTGCACTTTCGTGACGATGGCAAGGTCGAGGTCCGCCATTGCTGGACCGAGATGGGTCAGGGCGTGCACACCGTTGCGCTGCAGGTTGCGGTCGAAGAACTCGGCGTCGAACCCGAGCGCATCGAAGTCATCGTCGATTCCACCCGCGAACTCGGTGCCGGGCAGACCACGGGCAGTCGAGGCACGCTGATGGGCGCCGGCTCGGTGGCCGATGCATGTCAGGCGGCAATGGCCGACGGGTGCAAGGTGGGCGTGGACTATCACGGCGAGTATCGGGTCGACTGGACCAACTCGATGAACGAAGGGCTCGAGCACCCCACCATCCACTCCACGTTCGGGTACGCCGCTCAGATGGTTGTGCTCGATCCCGACTCCGGAGCCGTGAAGAAGGTGGTTGCGGCGCACGACGTCGGCCGAGCGGTCAACCCGCTGCTGTGCGAAGGCCAAGTCGAAGGTGCTGTGCACATGGGGTTGGGTTATGCGCTGTCCGAAGGGTTTCCGTGCGACGAGGACGGTCAGCCGAAGAACGACACGTTGCGCAGTCTCGACATCGTTCGGCCCAAAGACATGCCTGACGTCGACGTGATACTGGTCGAAGCCGCCGAGCCGAACTCGCCGTACGGCATCAAAGGCGTGGGCGAGATCGGCCTGGTCCCGACCGCGGGCGCCGTGGCGGCGGCGATGCACGCAAACGATGGTCGATGGCGCACCGAACTGCCGTTGGTGAACGAAGCGAATCGCGAACGTGCGTCGGGCTGGGTTGGCCAGCTCTGATGAGCCCTGTTCTAACGAGCTCTGTTCTAACGAGCCCTGTTCTGGCAAGCTCTGTTCTGTTGAGGCCTGTTCTGATGAGCCCTGTGCTGGCAAGCCCGGTGTTGTGAGCTCTGCACTCGAGTCGAATCAGACACCGGGACTGGTTTGCGCCCACCACCACCTGTACTCGGCCCTCGCCCGGGGTATGCCGGCGCCGCCCCGCACACCGACAGAGTTCATGGAGATCCTCGAACTGGTCTGGTGGCGTCTGGACAGAGCCCTCGACGATGACACGATCTACTGGTCCGCCAAACTGGGTGCACTCGAAGCGCTGCAACGGGGATGCACCGCAATTGTCGATCACCATGAATCACCGAACGCAATCGATGGTTCCCTCAGCATCATTGCGCAGGCCTGTGCCGAGGTCGGTGTGCGAGTCAACTGTTCCTACGGAATCACCGATCGACATGGGCCCGTTGGAGCGGCTCGTGGCTTGGCGGAAAACGAGCGCTTCCTTCGCGACGGGGGGAGAGGCATGGTGGGGCTTCACGCGGCGTTCACCTGCACCGAGGACACGATTGCTGCCGCGGCCGAGTTGGCTGCGACTCACAATGTGGGTGTGCATGTTCATGTTGCCGAAGGCCGGGAGGACACCTGGCAGCGGCTACTCGAGTACACGCGCCCTGACTGGTGGCTGGTACACGGCGTGTATCTACCCGATGATCATGGACTCTTCGGCACCATCGTGCACAACCCCCGTTCCAATATGAACAACGCAGTGCCTTACGCCGATCCCCGACGTTTTTTGAACCCGGTGGGCCTCGGCACCGACGGAATCGGCGCCGACATGCTCGACGAGTTTCGCGTGGCGTTTGTTGCTGCTCGCGCCGCCGACGTCACCACTGCGCCGGACACCATCTGGGAATGGCTCGAACCGGGGTGGAACCTGATGCCCGAGGCGCGCGCCGATGTGGTCACGTGGGACTATGCGCCGATGGATGCGTGGCGGTTGGCGTATTCGCCGGGTGTATCACCGTCGCGGGTAGTTGTCGACGGACAAACGGCCTGGGAGAACGGTGCTGCCACCCGAGTTGATGGCGATGAGATACGAGCAAAGGCGGCCGAGGCGGCGGCGGGTCTTTTTGAGAGGCTTGTTTCTCTAGATTGAGACGATCAGTCCTTAGTTTTCCACAGATTGCCCCATCTTTCCCACAGACCAGCAAAATCGTTGGAAATAGGCGGATCCCGTTACATATGCTCGGATCTTGGGTAGACGCCCGTTGCGTCTCCCACAGGCTGAAGCTACTTATGCACAGGTCCGGACCATGACGTATGGGCCCGGAGTTACTACCGATCCAACGACGCGTTTGGCGGCTCGTTGGGTACGTTAACGTCGTGTCGGAGGGTTTAAGCGAGCAGCAAGTAGCAGCAGTAACCATGCTCTTGCAGAACGGTAAAACCGTCAAAGAGATAGTTAAGTTCGCAGAAATGGACTCGGGCTCGGTAACCCGGGTGGCGCGTCAGCTCGATCTCAAACCAACGACCGAGGTTCAACGACGGGGTAAAGAACTCTATGCGTCGTCGAGTGGCCTCACCTTCCAACAGATTGCGAAGCAACTGGCAAGCGAAGGCTTCACCGCCGAAGATGACGCACCGATGCACCATCTCACCGTGGCCAGCTGGGTCAAGAATTACGGATGGGGCTGGGGTGGCGCCGCCGACGGCGAGTACGCCCCCAGGCACACGGCGAGCAACACAGCTCGTTCCAAGTATGTGCGGCGTCTGTCGAAGTCACTCGACGCCCAGGTCAATGCCGACGACAAGATCGCCGCCGCCGCCGAGTCAGCGTGGCACGAGCTGTCGTCGGACCGCACGGTGCTGGTGCAGCTTGCAGTTATTCGCGGCGCGGCGTACGCGGGCGTGACCGACGTGGGCGCAGTGAAGAAGGTGCTTTTCGAAACCCACGGCGACGAGATCCGCTCTGCCACGGTGTAAAACCGTTATGGGATGCGCAGGACCTGGCCGGGGTAGATCATGTTGGGGTCGGTGAGCATCGGGCGGTTGGCCTCGAAGATTTCCTGGTACCGATTGGCGTCGCCGTAGTGCGCCTGCGAGATAGCGCTGAGGGTGTCGCCTGACTTCACCGTGTACATAGTCGCTGCATTGGCGGGAGCCTCGACAACGAGGTCCTCGTCGACTCGCTCGACGCCTTCGACGTTTCCAACGGCAAGTACAACCCGCTCGAGGGTTTCCTGATCGGACACGGATCCTTCGAGGAACACCGTGCCGTCGTCGAAACGGACATCGATGCCATCACCCATGCCGAGTCCCTCGAGGTACTCCTCGAGTTCGTCGGCCTTCTTGGCCTCGGCGCGCCGTTCTTCGAAGGCCTCGCGCGCGGCGGTGCGCTTTTCGGCGGCAGCTTCCTTTATCTCGCTGGCTTTTTCTTTCGCCTCGGCGGCTTGCTCGGCGGCCTTTTCGCGGGCTTCGGTTGCGGCCTCTTTGGCCTTGGCGGCAGCTTCTCTGGCTTTGGCGGCGATGCCGCTGTCGGACTGCTCGCGAGCTTTTGCCTTGGCCGTGCTAGCAGCTTCGCGTGCGGCTTCGAGCTTTTCGTCTCGGCTGCCCTTCAGGATTTTGGATCCTGTGTCCTTGATGAAATCAAACACGCCCATGCGACATGCCTCCTACTTTTTGGTCGTGGCACCAGTATGGGTGATCGCAGCCAGGTTTGCCTCGATGGGTACTTTTACTCAGTACGGCGCCGTGCAGAATACGTAGACTGTCGGTTCGGCGATCCTGCTCGAGGTAGGCGCGTCGGGGCGAGCGGCCTGCGCCAGGATCGCACGACGAAGACGAAACCGGACACTAGAACGGAGCCGACGTGCGCAAACTACAGCTGGCTATTTTGGCCCTGATACTTGCGGCCGTTGCGTTGCCGGCAAGCTTTGCCCGCCCAGCCGAGGCGCTACAAATCGAAACTGGGCTCGAGCTCAACGTCGTTGCCACCTACCTCGGCCCCGAGGTCGTGATTTCTGGATCTGTGTCGAGTGCTTCGGGAATCCCTGATCTGAACGTGCTAATCGAGGACGCTGCGGTAGCAGGCCCAGCGCTGTTCGACGGTGCCCCGACAACCGCATTGCGTCCTCCACTGGGCGACCCAGCAGCGAGCTGGCGAGTGCCACTGAGCCTGGCCGACGGCACGTACCTCGTAACGGCGAGTTCCTCGCGTGGCGGCGCTCTGTTACAAGAGGTGACCCAAGAGTTCACCGTCGTCTCATCGGTCAGTCCACCTGTTGAGCTCATTGCGATCGATGCGGTCTGGGCTTATCACGACTTGGGCAACGCCCCAACAGCACAGGGCGATCCGCTGCTGGTGAACTGGTACGAACCCAGCTACGACGCCTCCACTTGGGCAAGCGGTCCCGCCGAGCTGGGCTACGGCGACGGCGACGAAGCCACTCTCACCACCGAGACCGGCGTTTTCGGACAGAAGATCGTGACGCAGTACTTCCGACACGAATTCACGCCGGGAGATCTCGCCGGGTTCGATGACCTGACACTCTCGATGCTGCGCGACGACGGCGCGATCGTGTATCTCAACGGCGCCGAACTCGGGCGCACCAACATGCCCGAAGGCGACGTGAACTACGGCACGTTCGCGATCTCGCCCAGTGAACAGACCATCACGATCTCACTCTCGGCGACTGATCTGGTTGCGGGGGTGAATGTGCTGGCTGTAGAGGTACACCAATCATCGACGAACAGTTCCGATCTCAGTCTTTCCGCGTCGCTGGTTGCCGGCGAGATCAACGCACCTCTGATCAGCGACGCAACCGAAGGCACCTTCGTGCTCACCGCAGGCGATATGGCGCGATGTAATTTCGACGGCGACGAGGCCGTCGCCGCGCAGATGGCCGAGTTGTTCGACACCGACAGCGGTGTCTTCATCGGCTTGGGCGACTTGGTCTATGGCAGCGGCACCGTCGACGAGTTCGCCAACTGCTATGACCCGACCATTGGCCAGTTTCGCGACATGACCTGGCCGGCGCCGGGCAACCACGAGCACTACACCGCACCAAACGCCGCCGGCTATCGCCAATATTTCGGCCCGGCTGCGGGACCCTTTGCCGGGCCCAACGGTGGACTCTGGTACTCCTTCGACATCGATGCCGACTGGCACGTGATTGCTCTCGACTCCGACTGCAGCGGTCGCGAGGTCTTGCCCGGCGCTGTCAACGGCGATGGCTGCGCTGTGGGGTCCGACCAGGAGCAATGGTTGCGGTCCGACCTGGAAGCGAACCGGGACAAGAACATCTTGGCGTTCTTTCACCATCCGCCGTTCACGAACAACCAGTACACCGACCATCAGCTCACGCTGCCGTTGTGGCGAGCATTGACCGAATACGGCGTCGAGATCACCTTGCACGGACACGAGCACCACTACGAGCGCTATGAGCCGCTCGACTACTGGGGCGAACCCAGTGCCGATGGAACCACCGAGTTCATCATTGGTTCGGGCGGCACCTTCCCCCGGTACGACGTGCGCCCCCAAGAAGCCGAGTCGGCCTTCCGTGGCACCTTCCCCGCAGGCACCAACGACTTCGGGGTCATGCAGCTGTGGCTGCGCCCCGACGGCTACGAGTGGAAATGGGAGTCGATCTACGGACTCGCTGCATCAGACTCGGGTACTGCCGGCTTGACGCCGCCCATGGAACGAGCATCGATCTCGGGGTTGGTCGACGAACTGCTCAACGCCATTCCATTGGCCGATGCTCAGGTATGCGCCACCGCCGATCGCAGCGGTGTCGAGACGTGTGTGGTCACCACTGCAAGTGGTCAGTACCAGATCGATGACTTGGTGGCTGATACGTATCTGTTCACCGTGACCGACGGCGATGATCGCTACATCACCGACAGCGCGGTCAACATCGTCGATCTCGAGGGACCGAACGGTCCCGAGGACACCGTGTTCGATATCGCCATGCTGCGCAAGCCCGATATGACCGGCACGGTCACCGCATCGGCATCTGGCCAGCCAATCGTCAATGCCACCGTTTGTGTCACCAAGGTCAACGCCCCTGGTGATACGCCTCGATGCACCAACACGTCGGCCAACGGCACCTACCGGATCGAACGGCTCGACCTGTTCGAAACCGTCGCGGTGACCTTCGAATCGACGGGTTACACGTCTGAGTGTTTCGACGATGCTGCTTTCCCCTGTGGCAACGATGCCGCGTTGATCGAGGTCACCACCGCGGAAATCGGTGGCGTCGATGCCGCTCTGGACCTGAGCCCCGGTGGCATCGAAGGTCGAGTGACCGCCGACGACACCGGCGAGGTCATCAGCGGCATCGTCGTGTGCGCTGACTCATTCCGCCTGGCTCAGCCCGCCTGTGAAGTCACCAACGACGCGGGCGACTACGCCATCGACAACTTGCCGAGTGGCAACTTCGTGGTGAGCTTCGAAGACAATGCGGGCTTGTTTGTCGGTGAGTGTTACCGGAATCGCTCGTGTGACCGTCCGCTTCTGGTCGGTGTGATCGCGCCGGGCGTGCGTGCCGGTATCAATGCCAGCCTCGAACGTGTTCTTGCGCCCACACCGACCCCAACCGCGACCCCGGTGCCCACCGCTACGCCCGCGCCGACACCGATCCCGGTGCCCACCGCTACGCCTGCGCCGACACCGATCCCGGTGCCCACCGCTACGCCTGCGCCGACACCGCCGCCGACGCCGACCACCGTCGCCGTTTTCGGATCGATCAAGGGCCGTGTCACCGAACTGAGTACTGGCGAGCCGATCTTTGCGGCGCAGGTGTGCGCCATCCGCGGGTTGCCAGCGGGCGAGTTCTGCGTGTTCAGCCGACCTGATGGCACGTACTCGATCGACAATCTCGAGATCGGCAACTACAGCGTGGTCGCCATAGATCGCCTCGATCGCTTCTTGCCGAACTGCTCTGGTGGCTTGGCCTGCGACAGCCCGTTCCTGTACGGCGTCACGCCGACGCAGGGCGTGGTCGGTGCCGATATTGCGCTCGACCCGTTCTTCACGACAGCCAACCCCACGCCCACGCCCACACCATTCGTCAGCGAAGAAGGCGTGATCTCCGGGCAGGTCACCCGCAACGGGAGCCCAGCCGTTGGTGTCGAGGTGTGCGCCGTGGGCACGTTTACGGCGATCACATCGTGTGCGACCAGCAACGACGCAGGTAACTACGAGATCCAGGGATTGCGCACTGGAAACTATCGAGTCGAGTTCGACGGCGCCGCAATGTGTTACAGCAACCGAGTGGGCTGTGTGAGTTTCACACCAGTCGGCCTGGCTTCGCCAGGTGGCCGCACCGGTATCAACGCCGACCTGGGGTAGGCACTCAACCAGTGGGAGTGAGATGAAAGTCTCACACCGTCGCGCGCGCTGGGCCTTCCGGCAGTGAGTTTTGTGGCGAGTCTCAACCCCCGACATGACTGAGCCGACAGAAACCTGTACAGTCACTCGCCGTCGGTTGCCTGCCCGCATTCGGCTTTGATCTGAAAGTGAGCAGCGATGAAACGCGTAGCTAGCTTGTTCCTGATAGCGCTCGTCGCCGTAGTGTTGCCTCTTGTCGTCAGCGATGACGTCACCGCCCAAGACCAGGTTCATGTCACGCCTGCCGCCGAACACTCTGCTACCGACATCGTGAACGGACGCATCGTGTCGACAATCAGCGTCGAACTCAACGGCGAAATGCATCGCGTGAGCGAGGTAGAGATCTCGAGCACGCCGAAGGGTTCTGCTCGCGGCTCTGTTCTCGTGGAAGTGCCCGGTGGCGAACGACCCGATGGCACGGTCGTATACGTCTCGCACACACCTCAGCTCGAACAAGGAGAGCTGGTGCAACTCGCCCTTGTCCCGGCAGACCACGACATTGCTAACGGTCTGCCTGTCGCCGCAGGACGTGATTTGCCGGTCTTCTCCGTCGCCCATGGAATCGACGGTGCATACGGCTTGCTGCCCGACGGCGTTGGGCGAGCCCAAGCGGTTGGCGATTATGCGCTCACGGGTTCCAGCTGGCCGGACTTCTCGCCAGCCGTCGACTACTACGTGAATCCGGCAAACGCTGGCGTCAGCTCGGCGAACGCCATCGCTGGCGTCCGCAAGGCATTCGCCATGTGGGAAAACGATCCTGCCTCGGACATCAACTTCAATTACCGCGGCACCACCACCAAGAGCGGCCAGAATCTGAACGACGGCCAGGTTGTCGTGTCCTGGGGATCCTATTCTTCGAGCTGGCTGGCGCAGGCGAGCTGGATTGCGACAGGCAGCGGCGACATCATCAGCTTCGACGTCAGAATCAATACCAAGTATCGATGGTCGAACGGTGCGGCGCCTGGACGCTACGACATCGGTACCGTCGTCGGCCACGAGGTAGGACACGGGCTCGGCCTGAACCACGCACCGGCTTCATCGGAGCTCATGTACTTCCAGATCTCCCAGGCGAACGTCAAACCCCTGGGGTCCGGCGACCGGTCAGGTATCCGAGCTCTCTATCCGGCGGCCGTCAGCAACCCGGTTTCCAACGGTTTCACTTGTAATGGCCAGACGGTGACTGTGGATCTCAATACCGGCCGAGGTGCTGCCACCAACGGGCGAGATGTGATCCTGGGCACTCGCGGAGATGACGAGATCAACGGCTTTGGCGGCAACGATGTGATCTGTGGCGGTCTTGGCGTCGACAAGATCTACGGAGGCGGCGGCAACGACGTGATCCTGGGCGGCGGCGGATCCGACCGCATCTGGGGAGGGTCAGGCGCCGACGAGATCCATGGTGGATCCGGAGCAGACAAGATCTACGGCGGCCCTTCGGCGGACACGATCTACGGTAACGGTGGACAGGATTCGATCTGGGGCGACGACGGCAACGACGTGATTCAGGGCAACTGGGAGTCCGACAAGATCTGGGGCGGAACGGGCAACGACGTCATTCGCGGCGCTGGCGGCAAGGACAAGTTGTATGGACAACAAGGTAACGACAGCTTGTTCGGCGGCCTGAACACCGACTACCTGAACGGTGGCTCGGGAACCGACGTGGGCGATGGTCAACGAGGGTCCGACCGGCCGCTCATCTCTGGAGTGAGCGGTTGCGAACAACTTGCCTTAACATCGAGTTGCTAGCCCGGCGATAACAGCGATACCAGAGCTAGCAGTCAACGGGCGAGCGGCTAGCTAGCTAGATGGGTGCGCAGGTGAAGCAGAGGATCTACCGGGGTGTTGTGGTCTTCGCCAGCCTGCTGCTACTTCAGACCTTTCCCGCAGGGCAACCAACCGCACGAGCCTCGGCGACGGTGCTGCCTATCGAGATCATTCTTTCGGCCGAGCTGGTTGTCGATGCCACGGTGGTGAGCGACTTCGTGGTCGAGATCGACGCGGTGCCGCACACCGTGGCCACGTTGGCCGTGAAGTCCCACATCAAGGGAGAGTCGGCCTCGACCATTTCTGTTGTCACCGCCGGTGGACTCACGCTCGACGGCCGAGACGTTTTCGTGTCGCACGCGCCGCGGTTTCGGGTGGATCAACAAGTCCAGGTCGCTCTTGTTCCCAGTTCTCAGCACGCACTCGAAGCGAGCCTGCTAGAACAAGAAGCCATCCTGACGCCGCTCTTCGAGGTGTATGGCGCCGAGCGCGGCGTGGCCGATCTGGTACCGGGCGAGTTCGACGCCCATGCTGCAGGGGTCAACGACTTCTCGATAACTCCAGGTCTGCGGTGGTCATCCTTCTCGCCGCCGGCGTCCTATCTGGTCAATCCGACTGGTTCAGGCCTGAACGACGAGAAGGTGATCGCCTCGGCGCAGCGCGCTGCGCAGGCGTGGGAGGACGATCCGGCCACCTTTGTCGATTTCGACTTCGCTGGGCCGACAACCAAGGGGCCGATCCCCGGTGATGGCCACAACGTGATTTCGTTTGCACCTCTTTCATCATCGGAGTTGGTGGCCAGGACGACGTGGTTTGTGAATCCCGACGGGACATACGAGTTCGATATCGTGCTCAACACGGAGCACCGCTGGAGCGACGGGGCAGTGCGCAATAGGTACGACATGCAGAGCACGATCACCCACGAGCTCGGACATGCACTTGGTCTCGGGGATCTGCTGCGAGCCCGTGCTTCGCAGGAAATCATGTTCATCGAAGCGGCTCGGGGTAGGGTGAAGGGACTCGGCGACGGTGACCGCGCCGGACTTCGACGCCTGTACCCCATCGAGATACCTGCTGCATCGTGTGACGAACTGACGATCACCGTCGACCTCAACACCGGTCAGGGCTCGCCAACAGAAGGCAACGATGTCATCTTGGGCACGCCGGGGCCCGACTGGATCTGGGCGCTGGGCGGCGACGACGTCATCTGTGGTGGCATGGGGATCGACAGAATCTTCGCCGGCGATGGCGACGATCTTGTGTTTGGCGGAGGGGGATCCGACCGAATCTGGGGCGAGGCCGGCCATGACGCCGTGTACGGGGGAGCGGGAGCCGACAGGATCCGAGGTGGTGACGGCGACGACCTCATCTTCGGACAGGGTGGCCAGGATTTCCTCTTCGGCGAAGCCGGCAACGACGAGTTGCAGGGCAATTGGCAGTCTGACCAACTGAGCGGCGGTGCGGGAAACGATGAACTCCGAGGCGCTGGCGGCAAGGACACGCTGTATGGCGGCGATGGTGATGACTCGTTGTTCGGCGGTCTCAACACCGACTATCTCAACGGAGGCCGCGGCACCGATGCAGGAGATGGCCAACGAGGCCGCGACAATCCTGTCTCGACCGGGGTGAGCGGCTGCGAAGAGATCGAGACCAAACGCAGCTGCTAGCCCACGACAATGGTCTGGTAACGTCGAGCGTCGTGCCGTACACACGTTGTTGCCGAAAACTCCGATGCTCGGTCATCTGTGCTGTCCTGTTGGCGAGTTCGCTGGTCGGGCTCATGGCCTCGTCGAGCGTGAGAGTCGACGCGCAGGAGCCAGCCCCGCCGGTCGTGGTCCCGGCCCACGTCGAAGCGCTGTTGGCCGAGCAAGGGTTTGTCGATGTCGAGGTGGTGTTCGCACAACCAGACATGACTGGAGCCACACTCGAGACCAAGATCGACGGCGTGCACACGTCGATGGCCAACCTGATGGCTGCTGTCCCGGACAGTGAACTCGATGTCCGCGCCGTCTACGAGACGGTTCCGCTGGCGGTGGTGCGGGTCGACTCAGCGCAAGAATTGGCACAACTTGCCCAGAACCCATCTGTCGTCGAGATCGGCAAGACCACGCTGGTTGCACAGGCTGCAGGTGCGGCGTATCAGGGTCCGGCATCGTCGAACACCACGGCGATCACCGGTGCGTATACGAACCATCTGGCGGGCAACCGTGGACAAGGAATCACCGTAGCCGTGCTCGACAGCGGCGTGGATACCACCCATCCAGACCTCGTCTCGTCGATCGTGTTCGAACGCTGCTATCTGAGAAACGCCGCGACCACCTGTCCCGATGGCAGTGATCGCCAACAAGGTGCCGGGTCCAGCCAGGACGACTTCGGTCATGGCACAGCTGTCGCCGGCATAATCGCCAGCGATGGTCTGATCTCGCCGATCGGAGCCGCACCCGACGCCTCGTTGGAGATCTACAAGGTGTTGGGAGCCAATGGCACCGGCTCCCTCGCTGAGATTCTCGCGGCGCTCGATCACATCAACGCTTTTCGCCCCGACGTCGACGTGGTGAACATCGGGATCGCCTCGAACACTCGATTTCCCGGAACGTGTGATGCGCTGGCCGGCGCGCCGTTCATCGCACAAACGCGTTCGGTGATCCGTGATCTACAGGCGCGAGGTGTTGTCGTGGTGGCCGCAGCAGGCAACCACAACGGTGTTCCCAACGGCATGGGTTTCCCGGCGTGTGTGACCGAGGTGTTGAGTGCGGCCAACAGCGAGGTACTGCCGTTCCTCGCAAGTTCTTCGAATGTCAGCGTGCTCACCGACGTGGCGGCACCCGGCACGGCGGTGCTGTCGGCGGCGATCGGCGGCGGCACACAAGTGCTCACCGGCACGAGTTTCGCCGCACCTCTAGTGTCTGGATGCCTCGGGTTGTTCAAGGGCGATGGCGTCACCTCGCCGGCGGCGCTGCTGGAACGAGTCACCACGTCGCCATCGCAGATTTCCGGCACGGCCTTTCCGGTGCCGTGGCTGAACTGTTTCCGTCCCTGCGACAACCGGGTACCGGACCGAATCATTGCGTGGGATCTCGAGGGAACCGTTGGCGATGATGTGATCATCGGCACGATCGGCAGCGACATCATCGTCGGCAACGGCGGGAACGACATCATCTGTGGTTCCGGAAACGGCGACCTGATCATTGCAGGCGATGGCTCAGACGTGATCTTCGGTGATCAGGGTCCCGACATCATCGTCGGCAACGGCGGGAACGACGTGCTCATGGGCGGCGACGGACCAGATCGGATAGAAGGCGGTTTCGGGCGTGACACCATTTGGGGCGGCCGCGGGCAGGATCGGCTCGACGGCCAAGAAGGCGGCGACTTCTTGTATGGCGAGGACCAGTCCGATCGCATCTACGGGGGATCAGGCAACGACGTGATCGACGGTGCCGCCGGCAAAGACAGTTTGTACGGCCAAGGTGGCGACGATCAGCTGTTCGGCGGCGTCAACACCGACTATCTCGACGGTGGCTCGGGGTATGACATTGCCGACGGCGGGCCGGGCTGGGACCGCCCGCTGATCACCGACGTATCCGGATGCCGCAGCACCGAACAACGCGTCAGCTGCTAGGTAGCTGGCCGACGGCAACCCGGTCTGCCTCGACCATCATTGCCACCAGTTCGTCGAAGTCCACGGTTGGCTTCCAGCCGAGCTTCTCTTCGGCCTTCGACGGGTCACCCATTAGGTAGTCGACCTCGGCTGGGCGCTCGTAGCGAGCGTCGTAGCGAACATAGTCTTCCCAGTTGAGCCCGACATGGGCAAAGGCCGCTTCGCAGTAGTCGCGAACGCTGTACGCCTTGCCGGTGGCAATGACATAGTCGTCGGGCGTGTCTTGTTGCAGCATCAGCCACATGGCTTCGACGTAGTCGCCGGCGAAGCCCCAGTCACGCTTGGCGTCGAGATTGCCCAGATAGAGCAGGTCCTGTTTGCCGGCTTCGATCATGGCGACAGCGCGACTGATCTTGCGGGTCACGAATGTCTCGCCGCGGCGCGGGCTCTCGTGGTTGAAGAGGATGCCGCTACAGGCGTACATGTTGTAGCTCTCGCGGTAGTTCACGCACAGGTTGTGGGCGAACACCTTGGCCGCGGCGTAGGGAGACCGCGGGTGAAATGGCGAGTCCTCGTTCTGAGGTGGGTTCGTCGAACCGAACATCTCCGAAGACGATGCTTGGTAGAAGCGAGTTTCACTGGAGTTCATTCGAATCGCTTCGAGCAGACGGATCACGCCGGTGGCGACCACGTCGGTGGTGAACTCGGGAATCTCGAAGCTGACCTTCACGTGTGACTGCGCAGCCAGGTTGTACACCTCGTCGGGTTGAATCTCGCGAATCAGTCGCGCGAGCACCGAGCTGTCGCTCAGGTCGCCGTAGTGCAGATGGAACCGGCTGTCGGTGTCGTGCGGATCACGATAAACGTCGTCGAGGCGCCAGGTCGTGACCGAACTCGACCGTCGGACCAGGCCGTGCACGTCGTAGCCCTTCGACAGAAGGAGTTCGGCGAGGTAGCTGCCGTCTTGGCCGGAGATTCCGGTGATGAATGCGGTAGGCATGAAATATGTCGTCCTAGTTTGCGACGCCGCGCAGGGCATCTTCGTTATTACAGAACCATTCGTACGTCGACTTGATGCCGTCGTCGAGAGTTGTTGTTGCTGACCAGCCAAGTGCGGTCAACCGACTTACGTCGAGCACCTTACGGGGAGTCCCATCGGGCTTGGTCGGGTCGAAGACCAGCTCGGCCTCGGGACACACCACATCGCGAATGGTCTCTGCCAATTCGCGAATCGACAGGTCTAGACCTGTACCCAAGTTGAGGTGGAGCGTGTCGGAGTAGTTCTCCATCAGGAAACGGCACCCATCGGCCAGATCATCGACATGCAGGAACTCCCGCAATGCCGAACCGGTGCCCCACACCTGCACGGAACCTCCGCCGGCTTCGCGAGCATCATGGAACTTCCGCATGAGCGCCGGCAGCACATGAGAGGTTTCGAGGTCGAAGTTGTCGCCGGGGCCGTAGAGATTCGTGGGCATGGCAGAGATGAAGTCGCAGCCGTATTGCTGGCGGTAGTACTGGCACAGCTTGATGCCGGATATCTTGGCAATCGCATATGGCTCGTTGGTCGGCTCCAGCGGCCCCGTGAGCAGCGATTCTTCGCGAATTGGTTGCTCGGTATCTCGGGGATAGATGCAGCTAGAACCCAGGTACAGCAGCTTCTTTACCCCGACGCGATGTGATGCGTCGACAACGGTGGCGTGGATCATCAGGTTGTCATAGATGAAATTGGCCGGATAGGTGCTGTTCGCCATGATGCCACCGACACGCCCGGCAACGAGGTAGACGTACTCGGGGCGGTTGGCTTCGAACCATTCACGTACATCGCTCTGATCGCGAAGATCCAGCTCGTCTCGAGTTGCCGTCAACAGGTTCGTGTACCCCGCGTCGGTCAGGTTTCGCATGATCGCAGAACCCACCAGACCTCGATGTCCAGCTATGTAGATAGGAGCGTCGAGTGCAATCTTTTCCATGTGGTTTCTTTCTATTCCGTGCTGAGTCTGGCGGTCGCCCCACCGTCGGCGATCAGCGACTGACCGGTGATATACGCCGATCGATGGCTGTCGGCCAGAAACAACACCGATTGGGCTATCTCGGTCGGGTCGGCGATGGAGAGTAGCGGTGTGCGGGACCGCAGTTCGTTCAGGTTGCCGTCGGGGCCATCGGGGTGAGGGCGTCTTGACAGTCCGTCGCGCAACATCTCGGTATCGACCGCTCCCGGAAGTAAAGCGTTGCATCTGACGCCGTGGTGAGCGAGCTCCACTGCAGCGGCACGCGTGAGAGCGACCAACGCGCCTTTCGATGCGGCGTACGCACTGACGTTCTGCGAAGTCGCTACCGCATGTACCGACGAGACGTTGACCACGGCACCACTTGCGGCTTCGAGTGCTGGCATCAGGTTGCGCATGCACAGGAAGGCGCCTCGGACGTTGGTTCCCATCACCAGGTCCCACTCGGCATCGGTGGTGACCGAGAGTGGTTGATTGACCTGAACAGCCGCATTGTTGACCAGCGCATCGAGCGCCCCCAGTTCGAGCACGGTGTTGCATGCGTCGAGCACCATCTGGGGATTGTTGATATCGCACTCGATGTACTTTCCTGCAAATGACGCTGGCGGCGCAGCGCGGTCGAACCCGATCACGAACCAACCCTCGTCAGCAAACAGGTCGGCACAGGCGGACCCTATGCCGCCGGAGACACCGGTGATGACGACTCGTCGTTGTTCACTCATGAGGCGAGGTTCGTGATGAGGTTGTCGATTGCAGCCCGATGGGTGCGGTGACAGGCCTCGAAGGTGTTCGACGAGTTATGGCTGCCAAAGATGCAGTTCGGGCTGTTTCGTATCGGCGAGTTCTCGGGAAGCGGTTCTTCGTCGAACACGTCGAGAGCAGCACCCGCAAGGTGTCCGCTGTCTAGCGCATGAGCTACAGCGCTGGTGTGCACCACCGGGCCCCGGCCGACGTTGATGAGGTAACTGCCGGGCTGCATCGACGCGATGCGTTCGGCGTCGAACAAGCCCCGCGTGGCATCGTTCAGCGGGCAGGTGAGCACGACGATGTCACTCGAACGCGTGACCGAGTCAAGGTCCGAGTGAGCGATACCGGCAGCAGTGGCGTTGGTCTGCGCTGCTGCGCCCGGGTCGAAGCCGACGACCGGCATGCCGAGCAGCGATGCCTTCTCGGCGAATTCGAGTCCGATGTTGCCCAGGCCGACAACGCCGACCTTCAATGCGGAGAGCGAGCGGCCAACAGGATTCGGCCACCCGCCAGTGCGGATCGTGCGATCGGTGGCAACGATGCCGCGAACCAACGAGATCAGGTAGCCGAGCGCCATTTCCGCGACTTCGTCGTTGAACATGCCCGGGGTATTGGTGACCACGATGCCGCGTTCAGCTGCAGCAGCCAGGTCGATGCCATCGAGACCGATGCCCCATTTTGAGATGACCTTGAGGTCAGGGAGTTGGGCGAGTACATCGGCGGTGAAGCCATCGTCGCCGGCGATGACGCCGGCTATGCCCTGCATGGCGGCAACGAGTTCGTCGCCGTCGAGCTGCTGGCCCGGGATCGCCGGAATCTCGACAGCGAAGCCGTGCGCCTCGAGTGCTGCGCGGTAGTCGTCGGCGTCGCGCTGCAGGTGCTTGCAGGTGAGCGCGATGCGGGGGTTGGTCATTGGTCCTCTGTTTCGGTTGCTTTGATCTGCGCCAGCTCACTCTTCACCTGCTGCAGCTCCGTTTTGACGGACTCCAGATCCTCGGCAAGATTCTGCAGCGAGCTGTGCGTGCGCACATTTCGTTCCGCGTTCAGCAAGCTACGGCCGTCGACGAGGCTCATGCGAGCCACGAGTTCGGCCACCTGAGTGGGCATGTAACGGAGCTTTGTGGGGAGTTTGGCGATCCTCTGCAACAGGCTCATCGACGTCGTGCCTTCCGCTCCAGCTTCTGCTCTTTCGTGAGAGGCCAGCTGTATCCACATTTGGTCATCAGCTCACCGCCGTGTTCCTCAAACGCTTGGCGGATTTTCGGTCGGTCATAGCGCCGCCAGTTCCCCGGAGTGATGCGCCGAACATGCTCGCCAGGATCGCCGACAACGGGAAACTCGAGGGCATCCTTGGTCTGAGCGAAGATGCGTTCCTGCTCGGGCGTGGTCCAGCCGACGAATCGTCCGACCTCGTAGAGCCAACCTCGATAGTCGGTGATCATCGTCTCGTAGCTCGTCAACAGCGCATCGGTGCGCGAGTCGACGATGCGATGGAAGTGCTCGAACTCGTCCATCGTGGGCTTGACCATGCGCAACATGCCGCCATCGGGCCCCAGATCGACCAACTCGTCTCGACGTTTCAGAAAGGCGTCGGTGTTAGTGGTTGGTGGGGGAGTATGGCTGAAGGCGACAGAGAAGTATCTCGATATGGCGGCGTCGCGCGGATCCCTCTGTAACGCGACGATCTTTACGTTGCTGAATGGGCCGATTTCGCCGGGCGTGGCCGGGACGAGTTGGTCGAATTCGGCGGGATACACCCGAACCACGGCACTACCCATCGAGGGCACAGCCAGGTCTTCGTAGGTGTGCTCGCCAGTGTCGATCTGATTGCCGATGTTCATCGATACATGGCCACTGACCTGGTGGTCGATGGCTCGAGCGAGGTCTCTGGCGAGAAACGACGAACCGCCCTTGTGCATCGCCAAGAAGATGACGGATTGAAGCTTCCTGGCCATTGTCAACAGTCTGCCCGATTCGTCGCTAGAGATCACGCATGGGCTGGGTGGTATCTCGTTTATGTGCATGGGTTTGCTTGCTGACTTCGTTTAGTAGTCTGAACCGCCATGGACCCTGTCGTCACAGAGCCGCTGAGCACGGCGCGTGCTGACCGGACGCTCCGATCGGTCCACGGACGTCCTGCGTTCTTCGAATACCTTCGGATGATGAGCCGCCACCGCGGGTTCACGTGGTACTCGGCAGTCCAACAACTACGTTCTGAGAACGTCAAAGCGGCGATCGGCAGTTTCTGGTTTCTGCTCACACCGCTGCTGAACATCATCGTCTACTGGCTGGTGTTCGGAAAGCTGCTCAACGCGAATCGTGGTGCGGGCAACTACATCACCTTCCTCACGATCGGCATCTTGATGTTCGATCTTTTGGCGCGTCCGCTGCCAGGGGCCTCGCGGTTGTTGGAAACGAATATCACGCTCATTCGGTCGGTCTACTTTCCGCGCGCGGTCCTGCCGCTTGCCTTCTCGATCGAGAACCTCATTCGCTTCCTACCGTCGATCCTCGTGATGGTGTTCTTCGTGCTCGCGGGCGGTGAATCGGTCAGATGGTCATGGCTGCTTCTCATTCCCGCGGTCCTCATCGCGTACACGTTCATGCTCGGCCTGAGCCTGATCTTTGCTCGCATCGGCAAGATGGCCGTCGACGTCGGACTGGCCCTGCCACACCTCATTCGTCTCTTGCTCTATGGCTCGGGCGTGCTGTATCTGCCGAGTTCTTTCACCCAGGATGAGCGGGTGCTTGCTTTCTTCAACGTCAACCCGTTCTTCGAGATCTTGTCCATCGTGCGCGGGGTGTTCATCGAGGCTCAGCCCGCATCGACCGACTTGTGGATCGGGGCAACGGCATGGGCGCTTGGCAGCCTGGCTGTCGGTCTGGTCTTCTTCTGGCAGGGTGAACCCGGCTATGGCGAGTAGCACAACGGATCGCACCGTTCTCTCGGTGCGAGATGCGCACATTTCCTACCGCGTCGGCCCGAAGCTGTCCCTGCGAGACGTTGCATCGCGGCGTCAACATCCGCTCAAAGAGATCAAAGCAGTACGTGGTATTTCTTTGACGGTTAGCCAGGGAGACGTAGTCGGCATCATCGGGCTGAACGGTTCCGGCAAGTCGACACTCTTGCAGGCTTGCGCCGGGCTACTACCTCTTCGGTCTGGTGAAATCGTCGCCACCAGTCGCCCAACGCTGTTGAGTGTCGGTGGCTTGTTGAATCAGAAGATGACGGGACGAGCAAATCTGAAGATGGGTTGCATGGCGTTGGGGCTGACCAGCAGCGAAGTCGATGAACGAATGGGTGACATGGTCGAGTTCAGCGGCATCGGCGAGGCAATCGACATGCCGATGTTCACCTACTCGACCGGCATGCGATCTCGGGTCAACTTCACGATGTGCACGGCCCGCACCCCCGAGATCCTGCTTCTCGATGAAATTCTCTCGGGCGGTGATCGATCGTTTCAGGCGAAGGCCATTGGTCGCGTGAAGGAGATCCGGGAACGTGCAGGCGCCGTGCTTCTCGTAAGCCACAGCCTTCGCGAGATCCGTCGATCGGCAACTCGCGTGGTCTGGGTGAACGACGGAGAGGTCGTGGCCGAGGGCGAAACCGAAGACGTCATCGGACAATACGAGGCCACCGTGCACACCGGGAAGACAAACTAGAGAGCTCCGTCGGATCGGCATCGCCGCCGGAGAATGCTGACGTGACTACCGCTGGGCGAGTGCGGCGCCGAACCGCTCGCGATTGGCTTCTGCGTTGTGACGGCCTCGGCCGATCTCGGCGGTCTTAGAGGCCAAAGCTTGGCGAGCATCGTGGTCATCCATCAGCGAGCGGATGGCCTTGCCCAGTTCGTTGGCTGACCTCTCGGTCACGCAGAGTCCCCAGCCCGCAATGTGGGCGTAGTTCACGGTCGCCGATTCGAGGGGGCCGTAGCAAAGGACCGGCAGCCCGGCTGCCATGTACTCAGGTGCTTTGTTGGACATGGAATGCTGCAGGTACGACAGGCTGTGGTCGTCGAAGTTGATGGGGATCACGGCCAGGTCGGCGTCGGCGAGGAACTGCAGGTAGTCAGGCCGGTCAAAGAAACCGACATGCCGACTGTTCTTGAAGTGTCGAAACTCGGCGTCGAAGACATCGCGCCACCACGGGGCCGAGCTGAACTCGAGACGAATCGAACGCCGTTCTGCGGCGAGGACGTCGACCACATGAGCCAGATCTTTGGCGCTGTCGCGACTCATGTCAGCGGCCAGGGAACCGGTATAGCGGATACGGAACACCCCATCGGTCTCGACGCTGCGGGTTCGTTCGACATCACGCCATTCGTCGAAATCGATGGCGTTGTGGAACGTCTGGAAGTGGGTTCCGTAGTCTCGCCCCATGGCGGTGGACATGCTATCGGAGATCGCCAGGTTGGCTTGCGCCACCTTGATCACGCTGGCCAGATTCTCGGCAGCCTCGGCGGCGGCGGTCTTTTCGTTCGGCGTGGCTGCGGCGAGGGTCATGCGATTGAGCCAGTCATCCATGGTGTGGGTGACCACGGCGACACCGAACTGCTCGTGCAATGCCAACGCCAGTCGGCCCAACGCTGCTGGTTCGTCGATGGTGCGGTAGTACACGGTGTCGGGATCGAAGTCGGTGATGAACGCTCTCAACTTCTTGCTGAGCTTGCCTTTACGGTCGATGTCGGCTTCGGTGATGTGAAAGAAGCGATCGCACAGATCCTCGTCGGCCTCACCCCCGACCGAGTGAACCTGGGCCAAGCGGTCCTTGGGCCATCCGCCGAATAGATTGCGCATCGCGCTGCCGGTCGCAGTGACCGTGCTGATCTTGGTCGTCGACAAGACCAGCACCTTGGGGAACGAACTGGTCATGACAGGTAGGTAGCCAGGTCCGCACGGGGGAACAGTTCGAGGTTGCCACCGACAGTGCAGTTGACGATCTCGCGTCCATCGGCTTTGAACGCTTCGTAAGCCAGTACGTACATTGCTTCCATGTTGTCGACGTCGGCGGCATGCCACTGCTTGGCCTTGAAGTAGTCAGCGCTGAAGTGATTGTGGTCGTCGCCGGCCTGGTCGATCGTTTCGCCCTCGACATACTTGACGTCTTGGCGGTAGCTGTGGTCGAACCCGATCAGGGCAACTCGGCAAAAGCCGAGCCCGTAGGCCAGCTGCATCGAGAAGAACGACACCGTGTGGCGCCACGACACGTTTGCCATCAGGTCGGTGCTGAACTCGGCGTGCCCCACCGAGGGCATGAACAGCATGTGATCGCTGGGAGCCAGACAATACGACAGCCACCATGGCGCAAACATGGTGAGTGAGTCGGTCTCGTTGAAGACGGCGGCGCCCTGCTCGGCGACGAGATTGTTCACGACGCTGAGGTAGGTGGCACGGCTGAACAGGTCTTCTTTCAGGTGTGCGAAATTCGAGACAAAAACGTCGGTGCCGTCGAGCAGCGACAGATCGGTGTCGTTCAGGCTCGGTCCATTGCCCACGATCACGCACGTATCTGAGCGGCGCGAGGCTCGAAGCGAGTCGATGCGCTCGCCAGACTTGGACAGCTCGGCGTTCACCCAGGTGCTGTCGAACGCCCAGGTGGTGGTGTCGACCTTGTAGGTTCGCCTGCCCGGCAGTTGAGCGCCATCGGCGACCGGTTGTGCATGGTGATCCAGGCCGAGTCCGCTCGCCTGCATGAACTCGATCGTCTCGGTATAGGGCACCACGTTCTTGCAGGTTACGAGTGTGTCCCGAGCCGACCACGGGTAGTTGCGCACGGCGAGAATCTTCGCTGTCTCTGCATCGACGTCTGCTGCCTTCAGATGGGTGCCTTCGTCGAGCACACCGTCGGCGCCGCCGAGTCGGTTTTCTGCCAATCGCGTCGCCCATCGAACATGAGCGGCGCCGAAATGATCGGCGGTGACATCGAGCACCTCGCTGTAGCTCTTGCCCCGCATGCCCATGGTCTTGTTGTCTTCGTAGTACCGCCCCGAGGCAATCACCTTGGGGAGGAATGCGAATCGCAGACCGGCCTTGGCGGCGCGGATCCACAGGTCATAGTCCATGGCGAAGTGCAGGTGTTCGAGCGGCGGTTCGACGATGTCGAAGACCTGGCGGCGGAAGAACAACGTGGGTTGCAAAATGCCGACTTCGTACTGCAGCCGGGTGCCGAGCGTTGCCGGATTCTCGTTGGTGTACGCATCGCGAATGTGCTCGCCGCCAGCGTCGATGTAGGTGCCTCGGCCGTACACGATGTCGGGACGATCGCTGGCTTCGAAGCGAGCGACGACCTGCTCGAAGACGTCATCGGACGCATAGATGTCATCGGAGTTGAGCCAACCGATGATGTCGCCTTTGGCGCGGCGCATGCCTTTGGCGATGGCGTCGGCCTGCCCGCTGTCGGGTTCGGCGAACAACGTGACCGAGGGGGCTGCTTCGGCGATTTCGCGACTGCCGTCGTCGGAGCCGGGATCGAAGACGAGATGCTCGAGTGGCGGATGTGATTGTGTCGCCACCGAGTCGACGCAAGCAGGCAGGAACGGTGCTTGATTGAAGCTCGGGGTGACGATCGACACGGTCAACATTGTTCTGCGTTCGCCTAAACCAGGTGGGGAATCTCGGCCCCGGCACCGTATCGCGCCCACGGTCGCCACGGTCGCCACGGTCGGTGCCCCGAACTCAGTGAAGGGTCGTTGCGGCGCGTGCTTTGCTCTTCTACACGACTACCTATATCGGACCGCAAGACATCGGCCAGAGGCTCACGACACGACTCGGAATACCACGGTGTCCCAGCCGGCTCCAACGAATACGAGTCGCTCATCTTTCATGAGTTCGTCGTCGACAAATTCCTCGACGTCGGGCCAGTCCTTCGATTTGTAGTCATCGAGAACCACGAATCCGCCGAGTTTCATGGCGTGTACATAGTTGCGATAGTCGAACTCGACACCGAAGCGAGTGTGATCACCGTCGATGAATAGCATGTCGACGGACTTGGATTCGACTGCGGACAATGCGACTTCGTCCGTCGACAGGTTCTGAATAAGCCGCACGCGGTCCTCGGCGATTCCGGCCCGGCGGAGATTTTCGGCAAACACCGCCGACGAGACTGGTACGCCGGTCAAGATGTCCTTCGGCGCCGTGTTGTAGTACCCGTCGAGGGGGTCGATGGCAGTGAACGTCAGTTCGTCGAACAGGCCGAAGCAGGAGCGATCAAGTGCTGCGATTGAAATACCGAAGAGCGAACCGATCTCGAGCACGTGTGGTGCCGAGCTACCAACGGCTCTGAGTACCAGCGACCGCAGCACCGCAGATCCCAGGGACCCTGCGAGACGTCCCAACATTAAGTCCTCTGTGAGCCGGACTTCGTGCCCGATATAGCCGAGGCTCTTGTCATCGATCGACAGTCCGACCGACTTCGCGAATGAGCGAAGCTCGGCGACTTCACCTCTCGACATAGAGCGATCAAAGTGCTGAAACATCGCTCCGCTTGCAGAGCCCGACAGCTGCTCGCGAGCGGCGAGGGCTCCGATCTCGGCGGACATCGTTTCTGTCTGTGATGCGAGCTTGTCGAATCGGTCTGAGTTACTGCTGGTGGCGACCACCTCGTCGAGCCGGTCCACCTTGGTCTCGAGTCGCTCGACCTTCGTCCCGATCAGATTGGTCGCTTTGTCGAATATCGACGGGTCGATCTCTTGTGGGGCCGCTATCTTGGCGGCGATTTCGTCGATTCGTGAACCGACGGACTGCAACTCGGCTTGGGTCGCTGCCAGTTCGGAGCGGCTCGCCGTCTCCTCGAATGGGCTGCTGGTGAGCTGGTCGACTCGCGTATCGATTGCCGCCATCCGCTCGGAGACCAAAAGGCGAATGTGCGTCATGTGACTGCGCACGTCGTCGAGCGAGGCCGCGACGTTGTGAACCTCGGCGAGTGTTTGGCCATCAACTGTGGCCAACTCGACCAGGTGGTTTTCGGACGACATATGACGACTCTTCAGGCGGGCGACCTCGGCCATTAGGCGGTCTTCGGCTACCCCTTGTTGACGTGACAATCGGTAGGGCAGGAATATCGCCATCAGGCCGACGGCGCCGAGAGCAAGTCGAGGCTCGCTTATGAGCGTTGCGACGGTCGCAAGTAGAAGAGCAGCTGCGAGCAGAAGGCCGGACGGTGTTGTGTACCAACGCACGAGACGACGAATCATCGATCGAATTTGTTGAAGATCCATATCCACATACTCACTTTTTCACTCATGGCTGTTCCAGCATAAGGTCGCTCGCCTACTGACGTTCGCGAGGATGCTTGACAGGGTGCTCCCAGCCGGGCGGAAACGTAATTTGACCATAGCGCTCGATGTTGCACTCATGAATGGTGTCCAGATCTGATGCTGTCGGGAAGTAAACGAAACTCTCTTCGAACAACTCGGGAATAGGCACAGCGTTGCCGTCCCTCCGATAGTGATGTTGTGACCAGTTCGTGGTGACCCACCCCTCGGCGCCCGCAGGAATGTGCGTGGTGACTTCGCTCACTAGTGCATGTCTTTCGGTCGTGACGCTGCTCGTTGTCCAATGTCGTCAGTGGAGTGCAGAAGGTCGGGTAGAGGCTGGAGCTACGGCTGCCCACGCAGTCGTGTCGAACCATCGGCGTCGAAGGGCAACTTCAAGGCTGCCATTATGGGCACTTTCGATTTCAAGCGCCGCTGCGAGAACTTCAGCAGTGGCTGCGGCTGGAATGACGCTGCCGCTGTTGGTCATCCGCACGACCTCGGCCAAGTTCGTTTCATCGAGGCAAACCACGCGACAACCTTGCACGATCGACTCGGTGAGAAGCGCCGAGGTGCGGTACCTGAACCATTCTGGCGTATAGGGCAGCCCGACGACACCACACTCGCCGATTCGGCCCGTGAGCTCGTCGGCCGTCAGCGGACCTTCGAGAACTTCGATGGCAGGCTCTTCACGAAGCATCTCGACGAGCTCTGCATGTTCTGGGGGCCTCTGTTCGTCGATGACGCGCACAAAAATTTTCTTGAAGACCGGGTTTGCCCGCCGTTGGAGAAGCAGAGCTGCTTGTGCGCCCATTGCCCAATTCTTCCCGACCGCATGATTCGACGGAAAGAAGGCGAGCGAACAACTTGGGCCTTTCGCGTCTTTACCGAGGTATGAATAAACTTGGCGGTCTGTGAGGTTGACCGAGGGGCCAGCCGGAAAATGATCGATCTCGATGTCGAGCTGCTCGCGAAGTAGTTCCCGTTGGCTATGACTGCCGAGCGACACGTGCAGATTGGGTAATCGCTGAGCGCGTGCGATCAGCGACTCGAAGCGCGTCATGTCTGTGGGCGACTCATGACGTAGCCGAAAATCCCAGAAGAGATGCAGGTGCCATGTGACTTGGGGGAAGTGTTCGGAGACACGCTCGACCAGATCTACGTACTCAGCACAGCCCATGTACCAAAAGACGTGAATCGAGTTGTAGAAACGCGTGAGGTCGCGCAGCACCTCGAGCATCACCTTGTACTGCGAAGCGACGAACTCTGCTGCGAGTGGAGATCTGCTCAGACTGTGCGAAGGAGATGTCGGTTTGGAGAACGCGGGAATCATCCACGGGGGCGCAAGCGACTTTTCGAGCGACCGGTGTCCGATCGATGCGAAGTCGATCTGCTTGGGCAGCGAAGCGGAAAGACGAGTGTCGAAGCCGACGAAGTGCCCCACACTCCCTGTCGCGTTCGGATTTGCGCTTATGAACAGTTGTGAGCGCGGTAGTTTTGTCGACCGCTGAGTGGCGCTCTCGACTTCGTCGAGAGCGCCACTCGGTAAAAAGCGAAGTCGAAGTCTCTGTGACAGTGCCATGTCAGCAGCAGTGTCCAGCCATCTTTTGCGAATTGCGTCGTCACCGAATACGGGAACTTGATCAGCAGCTATCGACAGGGCTCTGAACTCGAGGCTCTCGGCAATGCCCAGCGTGAATTCGAGCGGATGTAAGTCGCCGCCGAGATGAAGGCAGAGTCGGCCGCTCAGCGGAAGCATCTCGTATTGGACGACAGGCTCAGAACTTCGCTGCCCGGCAATGGCCATAGCGACGGGGCCCTCGTCACCACGAAGCACAGCGGCCATTGCAATCGAGCGGCCATGAACGTCGATCCAGTGCACTTGGAGTGATAGGCCCGCGACATTGGCACGCCCACGGGTGTCGACGACAGGAAAGTCTTCTTCGACGAAAGTCACGTTGACGGGGCGTTCTGCGAACTGTGTACGTGCTCGGGCGTATACGAATCCAGACCGAAGCGTGCGTAGCTCGGCGCTCAGGTGGACGTTGGGGCTCATGCCATTATCCGGGCGTCAGCCATGCTCGCAAACAGTGCGGAGGTTGCCTCTGAGCGAAAGCCGAAGGCCGTCCACTGCTCGCCGACCTGCCAATCCGGTGCTTTGTGACCTGAAACGAGCCGCTTGAAGAACAGCCGATCTGGCGACTCCCAGACCAGGATGTGCCAATGGAGTTCCGGGAACAGCTTACCGACTGACCAGGTCTCGAGCCCCGGGTCGCGCACGATCACAATCGCTGGCTCCTGGTCCTTCAAGAATTCACCTGCGCCGTTCGCCGATGAGAACACTGCTGCGTTTGGAACGCCCCGTTTCCAGGCTGTTGTATACCCTGTGCCCAACCCAGTCGTGAGAGAGTCCTTCAGGCCGGATGCGCCCGACGAATCTTCGCGTAGCGCAAGGCCCTGGGGATAAACTACCGCCACCGTATCGATGAATGCTTGGAACTCTGAAACTACGGGCCGGCGAGCTGCAAGATCACGCTCTCCGGTCGGAACGCGGACTTCTCGCTCGCGCAACGATGGGATGTAGCTGGGCGTCATGGATCTGGCAAACTTCCCGTGGCGCTCAGCCGAGTCCAGTAGCCTGCCCAGCGTATTGGAGTGATTGATATAGTAATCGTCGTAGTCGATCTCGAAGAAACCTCCGAACAGCGACTTGACGCTGTCCATCTGATCGCCGAACTGTGCTTCCGACGCATGTTGCCAGAAGTAGTCTGACGATGCTGGTTTGCCATCGCAACCGGCGATCAGGACATGATTCTTGAGCGTGAACGCCAGCGGGAGGAGAAGTAAGGTCAGTATGTTTGCCGTCGACTTGACCTCGAGGTCCTTGGAGATGTCGAAAGTGAAGTCTTCTTGACCTGACAGTCGTACTGGAGCGAACTGTGGTCGTAGATCGGTCGGTAGATGGCTCAGATAGACCCCGAGATCTCGCATCGGGAAGAAGAACGGCATCCCCGTCAATCGCAACGCTTCGATCAACGATCGTCGAAATTCCTCGGCGTACGAGGAGTAGCTCGAGTGAAACACCGGGTCGGCGGCACAAACAGCAATTGGTTTGATCAGATCAAATAGGTCGGTCTGTTTCACGATGCTGTTACAGATTATGTTTGCGCAGTCGTCGAAATCAGACCAGACGAGGTTCGAATATGTCGGTCCTGTGCCGAACACGGCCACCTGAGTTTTTTGCTCTGTCGACCGATGCAGCGAGTCGATGAGTACCGCTGTCTGCTTGAGCCAAAGATCACTGTTTGGCACCAAGGAGAGTCCCAGATACGCGAGGAGGGAGGCGCCGCTCGCCTCGGTCTCCGGCGTGAAGTAGAGATCTCGGCAGCCCTCGATCGGGCGGAGTCCAAGCTCGCTCGCCGTCACGCGGGAGCATGCGAGTATCCGCACCGTCGGATCAAACTCGCGCACGCGCAAGTCCAGTTCAGCGACGTCGGGATATCGATGCCACCCCACGCGCTCGCGAAATTGTGCCACTTCGTCGAGCACCTCGGAAGCTGCATCTTCGCGGTTCATCAGCCTGTTTTCGAGCGTTGAAAAAGCGACCGTCGAGAAGATGGCGACTGGCGTGGTGCGCATGTGTTGCCCCAGGTACCAGGCGGTGGCAGCGACGGCGTCAGCGGCGAGAGTCGTGTCATTAGAATCGGCCAAAAACAGGGCTATTCGCTCGGTAACTTTCAGTGCACTCAAGTCACCCATCGTATCTCAGGCCGAGCTGACAATCCGGAAACGGCGACGCGAGCAGCCGTCTTCGTGCGAGCGACACGGGCGGCGGGTCCCGATCGTCAGCGCGAACTTCGAAGACGAGTAACCTCGACCATATGCAATTGCTTCGTATGCAGCAGGTTCCGTCCCACTACTTGGTTCGAGATTGTGGGCACAGTGCCGCAACAAGGCGGTCCGGCTGATGAGAGAGCCGAAGTTCTTTCGTCGCTTCGACTACAACCGCGATCGATTACCAAATTCGTTTCTGGCGTCGATGGATCGAGTCGAGACGATCGATGAAGCCCGTAACTGTTCCGGGCTGTCGATTGGCTATCCCGGTTGGGCTTTGCTGTACTACCTCGTCCTATCGACCATCGACCCAGAACAAGAAACGTTGGTGATCGAGACGGGGACCAACTTTGGTGCAAGCACGATCGTGCTGGCGCAAGCGCTTTCGGACTCAGGCGCCCACGGTCATGTCCACACGATCGAGATCGATGAATTAACCCACGAGAAGGCGAAAAGCCAATTTGCGCAATCAGGCGTCGGTGATCGAATCACCGCCCATCTCGGCGACGCCAAGGCGGCCTTGCCCTCAGTGTTGGATTCGATTCCTCAGGTCGATGTCGCATTTCTCGACGGGTGCCACCTGCTCGATGACGTCGTCGCAGAATTTCGCGCCGTTCGTGCAAAGCTAACGCCGAAATCCCTGGTGATCTTCGACAACACCTACCTCATCGCCGAACCCCATGAAGATCAGCGAGTGCACGGGGCCTTGGGTGCGATCGTCGACGAGTTCGGAGGCAACGTGGTCAACTTCCCGAGCGTCTCCTGGTACACGCCTGGCATGGCGATCTGGCAGTCCCAACCCTTTGACATGTGGCCACCGCTGATACGCGAGTCCCAACTCTGAACGGGCGCGATCGGCCGTTCGCAACTTATGAATCATCAACGGCCGAAGCCGAGTCAGCCGCAAGCCGATCGATACACTCTCGAACTGATGGAACGTAGACCCACGGAGCGGTCAGTGGTGCTTGGTCCGTTCGAACGAGGTGTTGCTCACTTCGACGAGAGCGACCTGTTTTTTCGCCACCTGGCCGACATGCACCCGTCTGGGGGACTCCTTGTCGATGTCGGCGCTCATCACGGTGGTTCGGTCCGCCAGTTCTGCGAATCGGGCTGGGTGGTGCATGCCTTCGAGCCCGACCCCAAGAACCGCAAGATCCTGAAGCAGAACGTCGACGCCGAATGGTCATTGCACATCAACGAGGAAGCGGTGGCCGAAGTCGATGGCGAAACGGTCGACTTTTTTGCCTCGGCGGAAAGCAGCGGCGTCAGCGGCCTGTCACCATTCTTGGATTCTCATGAACGAGTCGCCCAGGTGGAGACCTTGCGCTTGTCGACCTATTTGGAACGCCATGATCTCGGTCATGTCAACTATCTCAAGATCGACACCGAAGGCCACGACCTGTTCGTTCTGAAGTCCTTTCCGTGGGACGCCGACGCCCCCGATGCCATCGAGTGCGAGTTCGAAGACAACAAGACCGTCGACCTGGGCTACACCAGCGATGACTTGGCGGAATTCCTGATGGACAAGGGCTACCAGGTCCTGATCTCGGAATGGCACCCGATCATCCGTTACGGGATCAGTCACGACTTCTTGACGCTGCGACGTTACGAGCCCGAGACCATTACGTCGTCCGCCTGGGGCAACTTCTTGGCCGTTCGGACGACCGAGGCCGCCGATGCCCTCATCGACCATGCCCGAGCTCGCGGCGTCGACATACGCGAACGCGAAGACAAGCCGGCAGTCCAACGAGGCGTTGCCACCTTCCCCGATGAATTCCCCGACTCACCCAGCGCAATCCCTTTGATCGCAGGCGCCGCCGAGCGCGCCGGCTCATCCGCTCCGACCACCGAGGTGGAACACACAGCCATGGCATCACTACCGTCGAACCCCACTGCGCTTGCCAAGCGTCTCGTCAAGTTCTATCTCGCACCGACGGGCATGGTGCTGGCCGTTGCACTGGTACTGATCGCCATCAGCCTGATCGGATTCGCCTTCAGCTGGCTGTTCGGTCTCGCCGGCATCGCACTGCTCGGCCTGTATCTGCCCTACAAGTTCGCCAAGGTCGACGAGCGTCAGTACGCACAGTCGAACTCATTGCACGACCGAGTCAAAGCGGCGCGTATCGCCAGCGACCAAGCTCGATCTGGCGTGGGCGAGGTGCACGACGAACTACGTCGCTCGATCGAGCGACTCGACGAACGAATCGACCGCCTGGGCGACAGGTAGCAACCGCTCAGCCGAGTTCTGCCGCCAGGCGTTCGGTCAGGCGGATCGACGCGGCGGCGACGGTGTCGGCTCGCCACGCGTCCCAACCGGTCGAGCGGAGTTCTGCTCGGTCAGCCCCGCGGGTAGTACATGCGCCGTACTACCTGGCTTGTCGATTCCTTGGCCGTTCGATCGCCCAGATAGGCGCCCGAGAACTGTGCGATTCGGAAACCGGCAGCGGGCACAACTTGGTCGAACTCGCGCAGTCGGACGGCGGCTGCGGTGTCGGTGCCGATGCTCGTGAGCGCGAGCCGTATTGCCTTCGGCAGGGTCATGTCGGTGCCCCCGAAGATGTAGTTGTACGCCATGGCTTCGCGCCGATATCGATTCAAGGTCTGGCGCACACCTTCTTCGTGGACGTGGGCAATACGCGCCTCGGGCACGTAAGCGATGTGGTGGCCCAGCTCCTGGATTTCGCGAGCGAACGCCAGGTCCTCCAGACCCGGTAGTGACTCGTCGTACGGATTCGTCTCCCACAAGCTGCGCCGGACTGCACAGTTGGCGTTGTTGCAGAACGGGTCTTGCTGGTGCAGCGTGCCGGTGTCGGGGAACCAGCGCTTCAGCAACTGGATCTCGGCGAAGTTGCTGCGGTGGTCACCGGTCTGGCCGCCGTAACTCAGGCCGACCTCTTCGTGTTCGAAGGGCTCGATCAGCCTGGCCAACCAGTCGGGCTGCAGCGGGTAGACGTGAGCGGACACGAAGACGAGGATGTCGCCCTTGGCCGATGCGCAACCCCAGTTGAGCGACCGGCCGAACGTGAACTCTCGAGGGGGCATATGGAGAACCTTGCACTCGAACTGTTCGGCGATTTCGACCGTGCGATCCACCGAGCCGGAGTCGACCAAGATCACTTCGTCGGCGGTCACGGTTTGAGCGGCCAGCGACGCCAGCAATCGCCCGATGTGCGACGCTTCGTTCAAGGCTCTGATCACAATGGAAACTGTCGGCGACATCTGTTCTCCTCGAGGACCAATAGTAGAAGAATCAGCGGCGCCAACAACCGATGACGAACGTTTTGATAGCGCTGCCGAACTAGCCTGACGCAGTGTTCGACATCATCTCAAAGGACGACTACTGGTCCTACATGGACTTGGGTCTCGTGCAGTCAGCGGTCCGGAACCTCAAGAATGCCCAGGACGGCTATGCCCTCGATCGGCTGCGAGAGGTCTCCGGGGCTCGCATCCTGGAGATCGGAGGCGGTGAATCTCGTGTGCTCGATGAAATGGCGTCGAATGGAAACGAGTGCTGGAACGCCGACGACTTCAAAGGCAGCGGCAACGGTCCGGTCGACATCCCCACGGGAACGAACTACAAGATTGCTCCGGTGATGCTGGGCGACTTCTCGCCCGACCTGCCCGGTGGCTACTTCGACTACGTCTTTTCGATTTCGGTGGTTGAGCACATACCCGGAAATGCGTTGCTTCCGTTTTTCACCGACGCGTGCAGAGTGCTGAAGCCGGGCGGGGTCATGTTCCACGCCATCGACCTGTATCTCTACGACGATCATGACACGACGCACGCGGCGAAGCAGATAAGTCGCATCCAGACGTACTTGGACAAAGTCGACCAGCTACCGATCGAGTGGCAAGCGGCACCCAACATCGGTGCCGACGTCACGTTCAAGACTCGGTACGCAGCCAACTCCGATGAACAGCTCTACAACTGGTCGCTATCGCTTCCCGATCTACGCCCAATGCGAGCTGCTGCGCAGAATTCCAGCATCAAGGCCGAGTGGGTTCGAACCAGCGAAGTCCTCGACATCTCGGCCCATACGAGCAAGGGAGCGTAGATGTCAGTTGCGCCAATCGCTGCCTTTGTGGCGGCCAAGGGCCATTCGTCTCGCGTGCCGCGCAAGAATATGCGCGACTTCGGTGGCCGTCCCTTGTTCCACCAGATTCTCCAGACGCTCTTCGCTGCTGATCTCGTATCGCGCGTCATTCTCGACTCCGACAGCGATGAAATCCTGGACTCGGCGCGCGATGCATTCCCCGATATCGAACTGATACGCCGACCAGCCGAGCTCTGTGGCGACGACGTCCCCATGAACAATCTGATACTCAACGCCTGTCACACCACCGGCGTCGACGTGATTCTGCAAACCCACGCCACCAGCCCGCTGTTGCGTTCGTCTTCGATTGATGACGCCATCCAGACCTTTCGAGGGGATCCGACGACAACCAGCCTGTTCAGCGTCACCGCCATGCAGACACGCCTGTACTGGGACGATCTGCGGCCGATCAATCACGACCCCACCCAATTGCTGCCCACGCAAGATCTGCCGGTGGTCTACGAAGAGAATTCGAACATCTACATCGTCGAGACCGAAGCGCTTGCCCGGTGTGGCCACCGGGTCACGGACCAGACGATGGCCTATGTCATGACCGATCCGCTCGAGACCATCGACATCGATCACGAGTCGGATTTCGAGCTGGCCGAAGCGGTGTACGAGCATCGCCGCCGTTGAGTGTGTCATTCTCGGTCGTCACGCCGTGCCTTGATCAGGCGGCCTTTCTTCCCGAGGCCATCAGGTCAGCCAGCCAGCAGACGCAGCCGCCGATCGAGCACCTCGTCTTCGATCCGGGATCAAGCGATGGCAGCAGAGCAATTGCCGCTGACGCGCCATCGGTCACACTGATCGCCGAACCCGACACCGGTCAGTCCGATGCAGTGACGAGGGGCTTCGGCGCGGCGAAAGGCGACGTCGTCGCCTGGCTCAATGCCGACGACCGCTACGCCCACGCTCGGGTATTCGAACGAGTCGCACGGCTCTTCGACGTCGCGGACCCGCCCCATGTTGTATTCGGACGCGGTCGCTACATCACACCCGATGGCGATCCGCGTGGCGATGCGTTCATCTTCGACGATCCTTCGCAACTGTCGTGGCGGCTCAAGACCGGGGTCGGACTGCTGCAGCCAGCGGTGTTCCTCCACCGTCGCGCACTCGATCTCGTGGGAGGGCTCGACGCAACGTTGAACTACGCCATGGACTACGACTTCTGGATCCGCCTGGTTCAGCGCGGTGCCGAGTTCGCGTTTCTCGATGAAGATCTCGCACTCGCCGTGGTTCATGCCGATTCCAAGACGCAGTCGATGCGTGGCGACAGCATCCAGGAAGCCATCGATGTGGTGCGACGTCACTTCGGGTTCGTGTCCTGGTCGTGGGCGATGCGCCAGGCCGATTGGGAGCTCACCGGTCGTCCGGGGCTCACCACATACGGGGGCGACCCCCTCGATCCGGGCGACAGTCAAGTCAGCGATAAGGAGATCGAGGCCCGTGCCCAACGGATCTTCGATGGATACAACCGAAATGCCAAGACCGTCGGTAGGTTGCTGCGCCCGCCGTGGGACCGGGCGACGATCGGCACCCTGAGCCATCTCGTGCGACGGGCCACATGACTCATCCCCGGGTGCTGGTGCTCAGTGCCACACCGGTGCAGGGGTCATGGGCCACCAGCCGATTGATGGCCGACCTCTTTGCTGACTGGCCTACCGAGTCGCTCGCACAGATCACGGTGGCGAGACCGGGCAGCGACCCCGCAGCCCAAACGATCGAATCGCTCTACCTCGACCTCTCGGGTTCTCCTAATCCGTTTCGGATCGCCGACCAGTTCCGACGAGCATGGATGTTCGTTCGCGACACGCAGCCCGACGTCATCTACTTCCGCACCGCGGGCTGGCCCATCGCCCTCGAACTCTTCGCATTGCTGCTGACGCGGCGTCGCATGGTCACTCATGTGATGGACGATTGGCCCGAGTCTCGACGAGCCGGGGGTCTGCGGTTGGCCGAGACATTCGATGGCGTTCTGGGGCGCGTGTTGGTCAGATCGAAGGCCAGGCTGGCAATCTCGCAGTCGATGGCTGCGGCTTTCACCGAACGCTACGGCGTGCCATTCGATGTGGTCCACGCAGGCAGCGCAGTCGAACCGGGCCCGTCGCCTCGCCCGAGCCGCTCAGAGGAAGAGCAGCTGATCTTCTACTCGGGATCGACTGCCCAGGATCAAACCGCCACATCGCTCGTCGTACTCGCTAACGCTGTCGCATTGTTGCGCGGTCGCGGCACGCCAGTGCAGTTGAGGGTTGCGCCGTCGAGCGACATGCCCGTAGCGCTACGCACAAAGCTCGAGTCAGCTGGAGCGGTGATCGATGAGCAGGGCTCGCAAGTCGAATACCACGAACGACTAGCGTCCGCCGATGTCGTCGTAGCAACAGCAAACTTTGATGAAACGTCGATCGCATTCCTGCGGTACTCGATGCCGAACAAGATCCCCGACTTGCTTGCGTCAGGTACGCCGATCTTGGTATTCGCCCCCGCTGAGCTTGCCTATGTCCAGCTTGCCCATGAAGCCGGGTGGGCTCGTATCGTCGACACCGAAGACGTAGAAGCACTGGCGTCGGCCATCGACGACCTGCTGCGAAATCAGGTGATGCGTGACCAGGTGTTGATTTCAGCCTCTGAAGCCAGAGTGACGACGTTCGCCTGGCCCGAGATTCGTGAACGCTTTGACCGAGTCCTTCGCAACGCAATCTGATCCGGCTCCTGAACCAAAGTGGGTTGTCTACGCAGCGTCGACTGTATCCAGGGGCGGGGTTTCGCCGCGAAATTTCGCGGAAGGCCGTCTGGTCGGGCGTACATTCATTACCGCAACGTAACGAAGGTCCGGGTGTTCATCGATGGCGAGCAGGAGTTGAGGTCGTTGCCGGGCATCGCACTGGCGATGCTGCTCTTGGTGGCGACTCTTGCGGTGCCGATGCTGCCCGAGCAAGCAGCGGCGCAAGAGCTCGACGAAGCAACGGCGCAGGTCGTGGGCGGTCGTGATGCCGGCGACCACGAGTTTCCCTACCTTGCTGCGGTTTTTCTCAACGGCTTTCAAGGATGCGGCGGGTCACTGATCGCGGCGAATTGGGTCGTGAGCAGCGCGCATTGTTTCGTCGACGAGTCGACCGATTCGATACTGGTCGGTCTCGGATCTGCAAATCTGCAAGACGGCTTGCAGTTGTTCACCGTGGCGAACGTAGTGATCCATCCCGACTTCGATCGTGAATCGTCCACCGGCGCCACCAACGACATTGCGCTCCTGCAGCTGTCGACGTTCGTGGATCTCGCTGATCCGACCATTGGGCTGATTGCCCTTCCTGTCGAACCACAGCCGGAGAACGTGTCGAGTGTGCTTCTCGTCTCCGGATGGGGTGACGTTGATCCTTCTACGACCTTCGAATTCGCCGTTGTGGCTCGCGTTGCCGAAGTGCAGGAGAGTGGTTGCGGCCCCTTTGACAATCACTGGCTTTGCACCTCCGATGCGGATGGCGACGGCGGATGCTCTGGCGACAGCGGTGGGCCGCTCGTCGAAGCGAGCGGTCGGGTTCACACCTTGCTTGCGGTGGTCGAAGCAACATCCAATCCCGCCCCCGGTGACACCGTGTGCGGCCGCAACACGACGGTCATCCACCAGCGCGTCGCACCCCACATCGAGTGGATGCGCTCGGTGACCGGTGAACCGTTTCGCACATGCGGTGGCTTCGCGGTTACTGCACAGGTTGTTCCCGGCGTGCCCTTTTTCGGCACCGACGCCAACGATGTCGTGTTCGGCAGCCCGGCGAACGACGAGATCCACGGCGGCGGCGGCGATGACGCCATCTGTGCCGAAGCGGGTGACGATCGCATCCTCGCCGGCGCGGGCGATGACTTCGTCGATGGGGCCTCGGGTCGTGATTTCATCTTCGGAGGGTCAGGCAAGGATGTACTCATGGGCGGACCCGATATCGATCGCATGTGGGGCGACGCTGGTCGAGACATCCTGCACGGCGGCGGAGGGTCCGACCGGCTACGTGGCGGCGTCGGCAACGACACCGTGCACGCTGGGTCCGGCGCCGACCGCGTATGGGGCGGACCAGGCAACGACACCCTGAACGGCATGGGCGGCCAAGATTTCATGTGGGGCGAGGCCGGCAACGACACCATGCAGGGGAATCACCAGAGCGATTGGCTTTATGGCGGCCCCGGCGACGACGACATCTTCGCAGCCGGCGGCAAAGACAAATTGTTCGGCGACGGGGGTAACGACCAACTTTTCGGCGGCCCCAACACCGACTACCTCGATGGCGGCCCGGGCGACGACGTGACTCACGGCGGCCGGGGCCGTGACAATCCAGCCATCGTCGATGTATCGGGTTGCATTGGTGAAACGCCTATCAGCTGCTGAGATCCGAGCTACGCCGACTGGTAGTCGCGTAGCAGGACGGACTGACGTGTCGACAGTTCAAAGCCACTACGGTTGGCGAAATGAAGCGACTGCTGGTCCTGATGATCGTCGTTCTGGTTGCGGTGCTCATGCCGACCGGAACGGCCGGGGCCCAGTCGGCCCAGGCCGAATGCAACGGTGCGGTAGCGGTCGAAGGCCGGTGCGTGGCTGTCGACGATCAAGCCACAGTTTGTCTCGGCGACCTGTGTGTGGAGTTCGTGCAGGAATCGGTCGACGTCTGCCCCGGCAGCGCACTCAACGTGAACAGTGACCCGGCGACCAGCCCGCACTGCAAGTTGGTCGAGCCTGCGCTGCAGGGTGACGACTTCTGCCCCGAGGGGACCCGAGGCGAGGTCGGGAATTGCTTCATCTATGTCGCAGTCGGCAACAACGGATGCCCCACTGGCTCGTTTCCCGACTCGACCGGCAACTGCTTCAGACCCATAGGTGACGCCGCGGGTTCTTACTTCTGTCCAGACGTCGAAGCGTCGCTCGCAGGCCTGAATTGCATCTCGCAGCCCGACCCGATTCCGTCACCATGCCCCAGCGGAACCTCGCGCATAGATGATGCATGCTGGGGGCTCGACGGCCTGGTTGCACCCGAAGGTTGTGCCGGTCACCAGGTACCTGGCACCGTGGCGCTCGACTCGGGTCGGTGCCAGGTCCCGCTGGCGATCCCAACCGGTCCATCAACGTGTGTCGACGGCACCGTGTACGTCGAATATCCCTCGTACATCCTGATAGACCGGGCCAACCAGAGTCCCGGCGATGGGCCTTCCGGGGTGGCCTGCATCGACGAAACCGCCGAGTAGGGCGCAGGTGTCGCCCCTTGTTTCTTCCCCGACGACACCCTGCCATGGCGCGACTATGGCGAAGACGACCTCTGTAGCCGCTTTGCTGACCCGACCGTGGCCACTTGCCCTGCTGGCTTCTCGATCGATGACAGTCTCGGCGGCGCGTGTGCTCGGTTCGAGCCAGCCGTTGCTGGGCAATGCCCCGCCGGAGCAGACCTCAATGGCACCTCGTGTGTTTTCCTGACCGAGTTCGCCGAGTTCGAGTGCCCTGCGGAAACGACGCGTCACGAGGTCTTCACAAAGTGTGTTGCCCGGCGCGCCTGGCAAGGCGCCGTTAGGTGTGGCAACGATGCTGCGCTGATCGAGTCGGGTGGGTCCGTGAACTGCCTTGGGTTCTCGGGTCCGCAGCCAGACAAATGCAACGGCGAAGGTGATCTTGCCTTGTGTTTCGAGATTCGTGAACCTGCCCCGATCGACTGTGCCGTTTCATTCGGGTGTGTTGCCATAGGTGCGGCGGCGAACACCTGCGACGCCCGACCGGTGACTATCAACATGAACGACGGTGCGAGCGGCGAAGGCAGCCCTGGTGTCGACGTGATCCTCGGCACGCCAGGCGACGATGTCATTCACGGATTTGGTGGTGACGACGTGATCTGTGGCGGTGACGGCCGCGACCGCATCTTTGGCGGTGATGGTGATGACACGATCGCTGGGGGCTTCGGCATCGACTATCTCTTTGGTGAAACTGGTGAAGACACACTCGATGGCGGCGGTGGTTCTGATCGGCTTCGTGGCGGGGTCGATGATGATCTGATGCTGGGCGATTCAGGTGCAGACCGTATGTATGGCGGCCCGGGTGACGATGAGATGCGTGGCATGGGTGGCCAGGACTTCATGTGGGGCGACGCGGGCGACGACCTGATGCAGGGCAACTTCCAGACCGACAACATGTGGGGTGGTCCCGGCAACGACGTCATGTTCGGTGCTGGTGGCAAGGACTCGCTCTTCGGCGAAACCGGCAACGACGAGATAAGCGGCGGCAAAAACACCGACTACCTGGACGGTGGACCCGGTTCCGACATCGCCAACGGCGGTCGAGGTCGCGACAAGCCACTGCTCGAGCCCGAGATCCGTGCCAGCAATGGCCAGTTCTTCGACGGCTCCGGCTGCATCGCCGAGACCATTCTCAACTGCCAACCGACACCCTGACAGTCGGGCCATACGGTTTGGATAGTCCTCGGCGACCGCGTTTGTGACGCGGTGGGACCTACAATCCTCGGCTGTGTTTCATTGCCCCCCAAAGCTGTCACGATCGTCCTTGTTTGTCATGGTGTTGGCGATGCTCGCAACGATTGTTGCGCCGATAGCGCCGACCCCCTCCGCCCAGGCCCAACAGCTGAACGTCCACCAGGTCAATGACCAGCTCGGCGTAGGTGTCAACCTGGGCAATGCCCTCGAGGGACCGCGAGAAGGTGACTGGGGCCTGACACTGCAAAGTGAGTACTTCTCGCTCATCGCCCAGCAGGGTTTCGGTCATGTGCGCGTGCCGATCCGATTCTCTGCTTATGCCGACCAAGCGCCCCCGTACACCATCACCGAAGGGGTCGATGCTTCTGTTCGTAATGCCGACAATCTCTGGGAACGCCTCGACTGGGTGATCGCAAATGCCGAGGCAAATGGCCTGTACGTCATTCTCGACATGCACTTGTACGACGAACTCTCGGACGACGTGGCGGGGGAGCGAGACCGGTTTCTCGCCATGTGGCAGCAGATCGCAACCCGCTACGCAGACGCTGGCCCGCTCGTGTTGTTCGAGTTGTTGAACGAACCGCAGGGTCAGTTCAATGCCGACCCCGACCTGCTCAACACACTGATCGCCGATGCTCTGGCGGTGGTTCGATCCACGAACCCCACCCGCGCTGTCCTGGTCCCCACTGCGCAATGGAATTCCATTCACTCGCTCGATTCACTCGAGCTTCCGAACGACCCGAACTTGATCGTGTCGGTCCATTTCTATGACCCCTTCGATTTCACCCACCAAGGCGCATCGTGGATCGAACCCGTCCCGCCACCAGCTCCGGCCGCGTTCGAAGCCGATCTTGTGGACTACGGCGCCGGATGGCAAGACTGGTCATGGGACACCGCGACCATTGCGACGCAGAACGGGTTGCGCGTGATCTACGAAGGGCAGTGGGACGGTCTTGCATTCGGCCACCCGGACCTCTTCGATCCTGTCTCTGTCAGGTTCACGGTTTCCGGTAATGCAGAACTCGCCGTTCGCTGCGCCGATAGCAACGAAAACAACTTCGAAGTACAGCGGATCATCTCGACCGCCACAGCGAGGACGTTCACGATCGATCTGACGGCTTGCTCGAACCAGACCCGAGCGGTCAACTTCATGACCAGGTTGGTGCCATCTGGTCCGCTGCTGTTCACCAACGCCGAGCTGTGTGAAGCATCAGGCCGTTGCGCCCCGATGCTCGAAACCGGCTCTCAAGCAATCGAATCGGCTTTCGCCACCGCCCGAGCATGGGGCCTCGCCAACAACCGCCCGATGCACGTCGGTGAATTCGGTGCATACTCGGCCGAGGGTCTGGCGTCGCTGCCGGAACGAGTCGAATGGACCGACGTGGTCCGCCGAGCCGCCCGCAGCCGTGGCCTGTCCATGTCCTACTGGGAGTTCGGAGCAGGCTTCGGCGTCTATGACGTGCAGACGCGAACCTGGGTGCAACCCCTTGTGAACGCGCTGGGTGTAGTGCCGCCGCCAGTCGATGCTGACGGCGATCGCTTCGAGGGCCCCGCCGGCGACGGCCGGGATTGCAACGACAGGGATCCGGCTATTCATCCCGATGCGACTGATGTGCCCGGCAACGGTGTCGACGAGGACTGTGACGGCTCCGACTTGGCTGTGCCCGTTGCACCGACGCTGTTCTGTGCCGGCAAGGTCGTAACGATCAATTTGAACACCAACGGCGGCAACGGGGTTGGCACCAGGGCGAACGATGTCATTATGGGAACGCCGGGCGCGGACTTCATCACCGGCGGTGATGGGTCCGACACGATTTGTGGTGGTGGCGGCGACGACACGATCCACGGTGGGTCCGGTATCGACTATCTGTTCGGCGACGATGGTGTTGACACGATCGACGGCGCCGGTGGTTCGGACCGGATCTGGGGCGGTGACGGCGCCGATGTGTTGAAGGGCAACTCGGGCGCAGACCGGATGTACGGCGGCTCCGGTGCTGATGAGATGCGGGGCATGGGCGGTCAGGACTTCATGTGGGGCGGTGACGGCAACGATGTGATGCAGGGTAATTTCCAGACCGACAACATGTGGGGCGGCGCCGGTAACGACATCATGTTCGGAGCTGGAGGCAAGGATTCGCTGTTTGGCGGCAGCGGCAACGACACCTTGAGCGGCGGCACCAACACCGACTACCTGGATGGTGGCGCCGGTGCCGACACCGTCAACGGTGGCCGAGGCCGCGACAAGCCGCTGGTCGACCCTCGAGTCAGGGCGAGCAATGGCCAGTTGTTCAACGGCTCGGGTTGTATCGGCGAGACGATCCTCAACTGCCAACCCATGTCGTAGACACTTCGGCCGAATTCAAACTGGCCTGTAGTCCGGCTACGTGAGCTGCTGACCGAGCTGCCTGCGTTTCTAGCAGTCTCCTAGTCGGTCGGCGATCACGCCGGCGGCTCGTTCGCCCGGGGGTTCGCTGCCGATATCGACTTGTTGTCGCAGGAAGTCCTGGGCGCGAGCGCGAACCGTGAGCGGATCGAGATCGTGCACGGTCTCAAGGAACGCTTCGAGCTCGGCCTCAGAGCGGAGAATGTCGAACGCGCTTTGCGGGTCCGTGAACGGATGGGCCTGCTCCCCGTGTGGATTGAAATACGCCAGTGGCACCCCCCGGGCCAGGGCCTCGAAACACACGCTGGAAAATCGTGAGATCAAGACCGGCGCCGTCTGAATCGACACTTCGATGCGACCCCGTGCTGTCTTCCACGGTGGGATCAAACCCAGGTCGGCCGGATGCCGAGAAACGCGATAGTCCATGTCGGCTGCGTTGCAGGCGCCATACGTGCCGCGTAGCCAGGCGGAGCGGTGCTCGCGTAGTTGGCCATAACTGAAGTTCGAATTGATCACCGCCGGGCCCGAGCTGGCCGGGCGCACGGGCCCAAGAAGCACTCGTTCAATCCTGGAGTTACCCACGATCTGTCGATCCGTGCCTGCCATGCCGTCGAAGTCATTCTGCCCTTGGCACAACACCACATCGACGGCTCGGTAGGCGTTGCGGTCCTGTCCGGTGTCGACGTCATCGAAGTCCTGGGCCCCTTCGATCTTGCCGAACGAAATCCCACCGGTAGCGCGGGTCAAATCGACCAGCTCTCGGCATGGGCCCCAGTCGTTCATCACCACGATGGCGTCACTCGGCTCGAGTTCGTCGCTGGACCACGTTCGTATCTTCGCAGTGTGACCCAAGCTCCCCAGATGCCGCAACGATCGCCGATAGCGACGGTGTTGGGATCGCAACGCCTTCAGCGCACCGGGCGTGGCCTCGACCAAGAACAGGCGCGGGCGCAGACCTTTCCCATCGAGTGCTTCGGCGATCGGCACGAGTTCGTCGAGGTGAAACGCCGCATGAGAAACGAGGCTGACCGTTGGCCCTTGCGCACGCCCCAGACCCAGGTCGACTTCGCTCAGGTTGAACGGCATTGTGGATTCAGTTCGTTGATTGTTCGACGTTACAAGCCTCCCGGGCGCTGGTGCGCCTGGGAGACTTGCTCGTGTCGTCTGCTCGTGACGTTGTGATGGCGCGACCCGCAGCACCACGGAGTCGCAAGGGCTTGAGCTAGCAGCTCACCGTGGTTTCGGCGTCGCAGCCCGAGACATCTACCACCAGTGGGTTGTCCTTACCCGCTTGTCCATCGGCGCTGTCGGTGCCGGCACCACCTTCGAGATAGTCGGTATTTTCGCCACCGAATAGGGCGTCGTTGCCAGCTTCACCGTACAACTTGTCCTTGCCCTTGGCGCCTCGGATGGTGTCGTTGCCGTCGCCACCGCGCATGGTGTCGGACTGGTCGTTGCCCTGCATGGTGTCGACGCCGGCTTCACCCCACATGGTGTCTTGTCCACCCATGCCGTTCAGCTCGTCGTTGCCGTCGCCACCCCACATACGGTCAGCGCCGGAGCCACCGAAGATGGTGTCGTTGCCGCCGAAGCCGTGGAGCTTGTCGGAACCGCCATCGCCGTGGATCTCGTCGTCGCCGTCATTGCCATAGATGGTGTCGACGGCCAAACCACCGCTCAGTATGTCGTCGCCGAGGCCGCCGGTGATCCGGTCTCTGTCGTTGCCACCGGTGACTTCGTCGTCGCCGTCGTTGCCGTTCAGGTTGTTCTCGCCGTCGTCGCCGAAGACGGTGTCGTCGCCGATGCCGGAGTGCACCAGGTCATCGCCGTCGCCGCCATGGATTTCGTCGTCGCCCTCCTCGCCGAAGAGTCGATCGTCGCCGGCGTCACCGTTGATCAGATCATCGTCGAGTCCGCCGAGAATGATGTCCAGGTCGGGGCCACCACTCAATGTGTCTTCGCCCGCCTCGCCTCGGATCACGTCAGCGCCAGCGTCGCCGTTCACTTCGTCGTCGCCGTCGCCCATGCGAAAGTCGTCGTTGCCGTCGCCACCGTTTGCGGTGTCGTCGCCCGCCTCGCCTTCGATCACGTCGTTGCCGTCGCCACCGTTCAGCGCATCGTCATCGTGGCCACCCCAGAGTTCGTCGTCGCCGTCGCCCCCGGTCAAGGTGTCGTCCCCGTCTTCGCCGTAGAGTTCGTCGTTGCCGTCGCCGCCGATGATTTCATCGTCGCCGTCGCCGCCACACACGATGTCATCTCCGAGGCCGCCGTCGAAAGAGTCATCACCAGGACCCAGAGCTACGACATCGTCGTTGGGGGTGCCGGTGAGCACATCGTCGAGATCGGAGCCGAGGATCGTGATGGGCTCGCCTTGACATTCGAGAGTCGTGAACGTCTGGATGCGGTTGTTGCCACGGTCCACGACCCACAGGATGGTGCCGGTTTCGTTCACGTCGATGCCGAGAGGGTCACGCAGCTCACCCAGTGAGGTGCCGGGGTTGCCGATCGTTCCTTCGTAGACACCCGCTTCGAAGACCTGAATGCGGTCGAGGTTGTCGGTGACGTAGACCGTGCCGTTTTCGTCGACATCGATGCCGCGCGGGCAGTCCAGGTTGGTGCCGTCGCCGAGTTGGCCCACGTGGGCGCCAGCAAGGTCGAACAGTTGGACCCGGTCATTACCGCAGTCGGTCACCATGACCTGGCCCGTCGTTTCATCGATGGCGAGCGATGATGGTTGGCAGTTGTTGTCGAGTTGGTCAACGCCGGAGCCACGTGTGCCGAAGCTTCGTTGCAGATCACCGAAAGGGTTGAAGACCCAGACCTGGTCGTATCCGGTCAGAACGAAGAGCTCGTTGGTGGGCAGGTAGTACTCGATCGCAGTCGGGCAGTCGAAGGTCAGGCCGAATGGGCTTTCGACAAATTCTCGTACGAACGTGGGTGGCGTCGTGGTGTTGTCAAACACTTGGACCCGGCCCTCATCTTCATCGTTGGGATCGAGGGTTCCTATGTCGGCCACATAGATTTCGTCGTTGACGTCGATGGCGATACCTGTGGGTCGGATGAACTGCCCGTCGGCTGTTCCGGTTCCGCCGAACAGCTGGGTTGCGGCAGCGAGGGACCACACCGTGTCAGGCGCAGCACTCGCTGGTGCTGTCGGCAGGTCGTATTGGGTAAACAGGACCGAACCATCTTTCGGCGACTGCTCTATGGCTGCCGCATCGGCGGTAAAGGTGGCGGCGGCGGACCAGTCGCTGGCCGCTGCTGCGCTGGCCACGAGTGCTGAGGAATCAGGCAGAGGCCACTCGCTACCAAACTCGGTCAGCTCGGGTGCCTCGGCTTCTTGCGCCGTCGCGGGCGTGGTGATCACCGCCAAAACGGCCACTGCCGCCAGTAACGCCACTAAAAGTCTCTGTATCTTGTTGCTGGTCATGAGTAACGCTCCCCGTTGATCTCGCCTAGTGCACGTTTGAACGGCAGTGTATGGTCCCATAGAACTAACATGCTCCACAAGTAGCTCATAGGTCACTCGACCAACATCACTGTCTGTCGTCCTGGCGACAGAGTAGGGCGCTTTTGAGTCAGATCAGCGGCGGGCGCCCCAGACGTGCCATGGTCCACACCGTTTGCCAGCTCATCGGCTGACGGTCGCCGGGACGTTCGCGTAGACCTGCCCAAGTGCCCTTGAGTACCGCCTTCGCCTCGGTCAGCCGTCGACTACGAAGCAGCTGGATGGCCAGCCAGGTGGCGCTATAAGTGACCGCCAGCACGGCGGGAAGGTGCTTGCGGGCGAGCCAGATGCGGTTGCGGGCCGAAAACCACAGGTTCTGGTTATGGCGTGAAGGCTTGGTCATGGGATGTGAGACCGTGAGATCGGGCCGGTAGGCGATTTGGTATCCGGCATCGAGGATGCGCCACGCCAGATCGGTTTCCTCGTGGCTGTACCAGAAGTTGTCGGCATAACCACCGACGAGGTGGTACACGCTGGAGCGCAACCCATGGGCCCCACCAGCAAACCAGGTCACGTCGCCTGGTTCGTCTTGTTCACGGCCTCTGATGCGGGGTTGCCATTCGCTCAGCGACCGATCAGATCCGGCGACCACGATTCGAAGGGCCATGGCGCCCAGCGCCGGGTCGGCGCCGAACGATTCTCGAACATCTGCCAGCAGTGTCGGTGTCAAATTGAGTGCGTCGTCGTCGATGAAGACGAGTACGTCCCCCCGAGCGTGGGACGCACCGCATGCTCGCCCGGCGGAGATGCCGATGTTCTCGTGGAGCGTGATCGAGCGCCAGCCTTCCTTGGTGGGCGGTGTGACACCGTTTCCGATCAGGACACCGTCGAACGGTTGTTGGTCCGCCAGCGACTCGATCAGCGCGTCGAGTTCAGCTGGACGATTGCCCATGGTCAAAACGATGACCGATACGGAAGGTTTCGACATAGTCACATGTGTCACGCCTGGCTGGCTGGCACGGGTACTTTCGCATCGATGCGCAGCACTGTAACGGACCCGGTTGGTTGCTCGCCGGGCGGAGGTGCCGACGCAGCCGCGCCTGGCCTCTACGATATGGCCTGGTGACAACGCAAGTATCGGTGGTGATTCCCGCTCGCAACGATGCCGCAGGGCTCGCCACCGCGGTGACGTCCGCGCTGGCGCAAACCGGCGTCGATGTTACCGAGGTGCTCATTTGCGTCGGACCGAGCAGCGACGACACGACCTTGGTCGCCCAGAAACTCGGTCGCGGTCATGGACCAGTTCGTGCGGTTGACAATCCTGCAGGGGGCATAAGTGAAGCGCTCAACCTGGGCCTGCGACTCGCTCGCAACGACATTCTGATCCGCGTCGATGCACGATGTGCGCTTCCCCCGGATTACGCAGCCACTGCCGTGGCCAGTATGCAGCAGACCGGCGCAGCGAACATCGGCGCAGTGCAGGTGCCGGTGGGGCAGGGACCGACGCAATGCGCTATCGCGTTGGCCATGAGTCATGTGCTCGGGTCCGGTGGCGCGGCCTATCGCTCGGGCCGAGAGCTGGAGCAGGTCGACACGGCGTTTCTGGGAGTCTTTCGAACGAGCGCCTTGCGTGCGGTCGGGGGTTGGGACGTGGAGTTCGCTCGCAACGAAGATGCGGAGCTCAATCGACGACTCATCCAGGCTGGCTACGAGGTCTGGCTCGACCCCCGACTTCGCGTCGAGTATCAGCCCCGTACCACCCTGCGGGGCCTCGCCCGGCAGTACTTCGACTACGGATGGTGGCGACGCCGAATGGCAGCACGGCACCGCATTGTTCAGCTCCGCCAGCTGGCCGCCCCCGCAGTCGTGTTGGGGGTGGTCGGCGGAATCGTCCTGGCTGTGACCGTGTCGCTCGGCTTCGTCGTGCTTCCGCTGGGCTACGTGGTGTTGATCGCTCTTGCGGCTTCACGCACCATGGGAGCGACGTTTCGCGAACGCTTGCTGATGGTCCCCGCGCTCGCCACCATGCATCTTTGTTGGGGAGCGGGTTTCCTGGCATCGCTCATTCGGGGACCCCTGAAACTTGCGCCATACACGCCATCTGAGTAGCGCCGGTCCAGATGTGTTGGATCAGAGTTGTTCCTTGAGGCGATCCGCTGCCGCCAGGGCTTCGGCGATGGTGACATCCATGTCGAGGTAGCGATACGTGCCGAGTCGACCCACAAAGGTCACATCGTCAGTCGCAGCAGCTCGGGCCTCGTACTGATCGAGAAGGTCTTTGTCGTCGACGAGACGCACGGGATAATAGGGAATGTCATCGGGCGCGTGCTCCCGGCTGAACTCGCGGAAACAGACCGTCTGCTCATGGTCCTCGTGAGGCGCAAAGTGTTTGTGCTCGGTGATTCTGGTGTACGGCACTGCTTGGTCGCCGTAGTTCATCACCGGGGTGCCTTGGAAGTCTCCATCGGCCACGAACTCTTCGAAGTCCAGGGTTCGATAACCGAGACGACCGAGTTCGTGGTCGAAGAACGCATCGAGCGGCCCGGACCAGACCATGTGGTCATACCGGTCTCGGGACGCAGGATTGAGGGCAGTCTCGAGGGTGACGGTGATGCCGGGATGATCGAGGATGGCCTCGACGATCGGCGTGTATCCCTCGGCGGGAATGGCTTGGTGAGGATGGTTAAAATACGAGTCCTCGTAGGTGAAGCGAAGCGGCAGTCGCTTCAGGATCGAGGCCGGCAATGCGGTTGGCGAGACACCCCATTGTTTGCGCGTGTATCCCTCGAAGAACAGTTCGTACAGTCGCCGCCCCACCATGGCCAGCGCTTGCTCCTCGAAGTCCCGTGGTTCGGCTTCGCTCTGTACGGCCTCGGTTTCGGTGATGAACTGATGTGCTTCTGTCGGCGACATCGCCGTTCCGTAGACCTGGTTGATGGTGTGCAGGTTGACCGGCAGGCTGAATACGGTCCCCTCGACGGTGGTCTTGACCTTGTGGTCGTAGGGCACCATCTGGCCGAACCGATTGATGTAGGCCCACACGCGTTCGTCGTTGGTATGAAAGATGTGGGGTCCGTAGCGATGCACCAGCACACCGGTTTCGTGGCGTTCGGTGAAGCAGTTGCCACCCACATGACTGCGGGTGTCGAACACCTGGCAGGCGTGCCCGGCTTCGGCGAGCTCTCGGGCGATGACCGCTCCGGAGAAACCTGCGCCCGCGATAGCGATCGTTGCCATATGTCGAGCGTAACCATCTGAGACCGCTGGGGCGAGATAACCTCGGCAACCGTGGAAAATGATCATGATCTCGCAGCCAGGCTGGCTGCACAGGCGGGCGAACTACTCATTGCCGTGCGGGCCGAATTGTCCGAGGCCGATGTCAACGTGCGCAAAGACGAAGGCGACCGTCGGGCGCACAATCGGCTCATGCATGAGCTGCAGTCGGCTCGCCCCGATGATGCGATCTTGTCCGAAGAGGGCAAAGACGATGCCGCCCGGCTCAGCGCCGACCGAACGTGGATCATCGATCCCCTCGACGGCACGCGCGAGTTCGGTGAGATTCCTCGTACCGACTGGGCGGTGCACGTTGCGCTGGTCCAGAACGGACGCCCGATCGCCGGCGCAGTCTCGCTGCCCGCACTGCAGACCACCATGCAGACAGGCGGCCAACTGGCCATGCCGGAACCATGCGGCGGACCACCGCGGGTAATTGCCAGTCGCAGTCGGCCGGGGCCTGCAGCCGAAGCCGTGGCCGCTGCGCTCAACGGCGAGATGATCTTCATGGGGTCGGCCGGGGCCAAAGCCATGGCGGTCGTGTGCGGCCAAGCGGACATCTATGCCCACACCGGCGGCCAATACGAATGGGACTCCTGCGCGCCGGTGGCAGTGGCGCTCGCCGCCGGAATGCACGCCAGCAGAATCGACGGTTCCGAGCTGGTGTACAACAACGCAGACCCGTACCTGCCGGACCTGTTGATCTGTCGTCCTGAGTTCGCACAGGCATCGATCGAGGCTGTCCGGGCCGCCGGTGTCAACTAGTCAGATCTTCGAACGGAACCACTAGGGACGCGAACGCTGCGACCCCTACGCTTGCGCACGTGAATACCGCCCCGTCTCTGCGAGTTGCGTTGTGTCAGATCGACACCATCGTCGGCGCACTCGAGTACAACACCGACCTGGCCATTGCTGCAATGCGCGAGGCGGAGCAGGCGGGGTGCGACGTCGCCATCTTCCCCGAGCTGACCATCACTGGTTACCCACCCGAAGACTTGGTGCTCAAGTCGCGCTTCGTCGCCGACAATGTCGTCGCTCTCGAACGCTTCGCGGCCGCCACGAGCACCACCGCCGCGATCGTCGGCTACGTCGAACCGGGCGCGGGACGCACCGCCGGCAGTGGCTTCCCGACGATCTACAACGCGGCCGCTGTCTGTGCGCACGGCACGGTGGTCGGCACCTACCGAAAACAGGAGCTGCCGAACTACCAGGTATTCGACGAGAAGCGCTACTTCACGCCAGGCGAGGAGCTGCCACTCTTCTCTATTGCGGGTGTGACCGTCGGGGTCTCGATCTGCGAAGACCTGTGGATCGATGACGGTCCGGTGAACGCATGCGCTGCTGCGGGTGCACAATTCATCCTGAACATCAATGCGTCTCCGTACTACCAGGGCAAGATGGCGACCCGCGAAGCGCTCGTGCGTCGTCGGGCCACGAACAACAACATCCCCATTGCCTATGTGAACCTGGTCGGCGGCCAAGACGAATTGGTCTTCGATGGAGGATCGCTCGTGATCGCCGCCGACGGGTCGCTGGTCGCACAGTCTCGCCTGTTCGACGAGCACGTGCTGATCGCCGACTTCGCTGTTGGTGAAGCGCGCCCCACAGCCACCGACCCGCTACTGGTGACCGAGCGATCGTCGGCATCGGTGACCGGATTGCCACCGGTGATCGAATCGCACCCGGGACCAATGCAAGAGCTGTGGAGTGCTCTGGTGCTGGGTACACGCGATTATGTGCACAACAACGGGTTCACCGACATCTGCTTCGGACTCTCGGGCGGCGTCGACTCCACGCTGGTGGCCGCAATCGCCGCCGAAGCGTTGGGTCCAGAACACGTCCACGCGCTGTTGATGCCGTCTCGCTACTCATCGGATCATTCCGTGACCGACGCCGAGAAGCTGTCGATGAACCTGGGCATCGACTATCGCACGATTGCGATCGAGCCGGCCCATGCCGCCATGCTCGAAATGCTCGCCCCGTCGTTCGGCGACCTCGAACCCAACGTGACCGAAGAGAACGTGCAGAGTCGCATCCGGGGTGTCACCTGGATGGCCATGTCGAACAAGTTCGGGTGGCTCGTGCTGGTGGGTGGCAACAAGAGCGAGATGGCCGTGGGTTACGCCACGCTCTACGGCGACACGGCTGGCGCCTATGCCCCGATCAAAGACGTATGGAAGCTCCAGGTATTCGAACTCGGTCACTGGTATAACGAGCGCGCCGGCGCCGAGATCATCCCCACCACTATTTTGACCAAGCCCCCTTCTGCCGAGCTGCGACCCGACCAGCGCGACGACCAGAGCCTGCCTCCGTACGAGGTGCTCGATCCCATACTGATCGAACTCGTCGAGAACGACAAGACGGCCTTCGACCTGATCGAGGCCGGGGGCGACGAAGCCATCGTGAAGCGCATCGCTCGCCTGGTCGATATCGCCGAGTTCAAACGCCGTCAATCACCGCCGGGCCCTCGGGTCACCCCCAAGGCATTCGGGCGTGATCGTCGCATGCCGATCACGAATCGTTACCGCGGCGGCGCCTGAGCAATGGACGGCGACGACTGGTTCACACTCGCTGAACTCACCGAACGACTTGGTGGCCTGGTCTGGGTTGAAGAACAGCTCGCAGAACTGCTTGCCAACTGGGCTTCGACCGAAGAAGTCGCATCGGCAGCGGTGTTCTTCGCCACCACGAGCCGACATCACCAATGGCACGCCCAGGTGGTACGTGACTGCTTGCCGACTTCGCCTCGACTGCTCATCTCGCAGGTCGTGCGAGCCCCCACGGTGGGCTGGGAGCGAGCGATCGTCTCGCTCGGCGAGCTCACCCGAGGCAATGGCACGGTGCCGCGACTCAAGGCGTTGGCCAAAGTGATCGATCCCTGGCTCGATCGAGAGATCGGCGCGCTAGGAGATGTGGCGCGACCGGTCAGCGATGCTGCGATGATGCGATGGCTGCGCTTCGTCTCACTCGATCATCACGACGATGCGGCGGCGGCCGGGCTGCTGTCAAGCAGCCATGCGTCGTCGTCTGCCGCGTCGGTCGAGGATCACCGCCTAATTTCGTCACTGGATCTCGCCGCGAACTGACCTGCGTAACCGACCAGGTCAATTACGCAGGTTGCAGGTGGTTGGCCCGGGCTAGCCGGCGAACGTTTCGAGCGTGATCTGATTCGCCGGGCTGAGTGTTTCGTCGGTGATATCCCAGACGGACTGGATCAGCGCGTCGGTATCCAGCGGCACCTGAACCACCGAGCCGGTCTCGAGTAACACCACCACGCCGGTGTCGTCGCCCAACGCCGTAAACGCCCGGATCTCGGTCTGCTCGGGATCCCACAGCACTGGCCCGCCACCCTCTCCGTCGGACAGCACAATGGCACCGTCGCCGGTGACAATCGCTGTGTCACCACCCACGCTGCTGTAGCCAATAGCCGGTGCATCTTCACGACTGAATGGGTCCCACACCGATGCGAGCACCGGGTCGTCTTCGCCCGCGTCCAGGTTGTATCGCGCCACGGCTCCCTGGCCTACGCCGAGCAGAATCCCTGCTGATGATCCACCAACGTTGAATGCCTGGGGCTGTTCTTCGGCACTCCAGATCGGCAGGATGGCGTTGTCGCCATCGGTCAAGATCATTCGAGCATCGCCGGTTTCGAGCACGAACGGAATCAACGTTTCGATGGCGGTCAAGTCGGTGGCGCGAGCGCCCTCTTCTGTGGCATCCCACACGACCTGAAGAACGTCGGGGTCGGCGCGACCGTCTCGGGGGATCAGGCTGATATTGCCGTCCTCGGTCAGGACCACGACTTGGTCATCGACCGACGCGACCTTGACTGCGGCACCCAAGCCGCCACCGACCTCGTAGATCAGGGTCGGCTGGGGTCGTTGTGCGTCGGGATCGATGATCAGAACGTTGCCAATGCTGTCGACAATGCCCAGATCGTCGTCGAACCATGTGAGCTGGCTTGCCGGTGCAAGGTCTTCGTCTGAAGCGTCGTACACCTCGGTGATCTCGGGCGGGCTTTCGGCCTCGGGGAACGAGGCCAACACGATGTCGCCCGTGACCAGCCGGATCCCGATTCGCGGTGGAGGTGTGGGTTCCGGTGTCGGCGTTGGTGGCGGCGCCGCCGGGTCGGTTGTCGCAGCCGCAGCGGATGGCTCGGTCGGCTCGGCGGTTGGCTCGGGGGTTGCGGTGGCTGTCGGAGCTTCGGCGTACGTGGCGACATCGGCGCTGCTGTCTTCTTCGTTGAGCGAGTTGATCAGCTGCAGCATTCCGAACCCGAAGACCGCCAGCCCTACGATCAGGAACGCCGGCAGCAGCACGTCGGTCAGGCGACGTCGGGATCGACGCCGATTGCGATTCGACTTCTGGCTGCCCTCGGGCAGGAACGAGGGGCCAAGCGCATCAAAGGCGCGCAGGTCAACCGGGCGAATCGCAGCATCGGCAGCGATGGGAAGTTGGATCGTGTCCGCTTGGGCGATGTCGCTGAGCAAGCCGTCGTGGCTGTCATCGCCGTCCTCGGCGGCCGCGTCGATCGTGTCGGGCTCATCGTCGAGGTCTGCGACCTCGACGTGACCGGTTGTGATCTGGTCGGTGGCGGAGCCGAGGGCGATTTCGTCGAGTTCATCGAAATCGTCGTCGCGTGCAGCGAGGTGGTCCTCGTTCGGGTCGATCGCCTCGGAGTCGCCGTCGGCCTCGTTGGTGGACGGGCCCAGAATGATGTCGAGATCGTCGTCGTTCAGATCGTCGTCATCGAGATCGTCGTCGTTCGGGTCAAGGGCCTCGGAACTGGCTTCGTCGTCGTCGAGATCGTCGGGGTTGGCTTTGTTGGCGTCGAGTTTGTCGTCGGGTGTTTCGAGGTGGTCCTCGTTCGGGTCGATCGCCTCGGAGTCGCCCTCGGTGTCGTTGGTGGGTGGGCCCAGAATGATTTGGTCGAGATCGTCGTCGTTCAGATCGTCGTCATCGAGATCGTCGTCGTTCGGGTCGATCGCCTCGGAGTCGCCCTCGGTGTCGGTGGTGGGTGGGCCCAGAATGATTTCGTCGAGATCGTCGTCATCGAGATCGTCGTCGTTCGGGTCAAGGGCCTCGGAACTGGCTTCGTCGTCGTCGAGATCGTTGGGGTCGGCTTTGTTGGCGTCGAGTTTGTCGTTGGGTGTTTCGAGGTACCCGTCGTTGGGGTGCAGCGCGTTAACGTCCGTGGCGCTCTCACTGTCGAGATCTTCGTCGGGTCTTTCGAGATAACCGTCGATGGGATGGAGCGCTTCGGAGTCGGCTTCGGTCTCTGTGGGCGCAGAGTCGAAGATCGCGCTCACAGCATCGGTCTCGCCGAGCAACGCCGCTCGCAGCACCGCGGTGGAGTAGGAGCGGTCCCGAGCTGAGCCACCGGCAAGATCTACGAGTTCTGCGATGTCATCGTCGTAGATGAGGTCGGCGTCGACATTTGCCAGCGAGGACGCCGCAACAGCATCGAGAATCTCGAGAATGGCCTCGAGATTCTCGTCGGTCAGATCATCGATCTCTTCGTCGATCCAGGCATCTATTGCCTCGACTACGTCCACGCCGTCCTCATCCATCGCACCTGGGGCGCTATATCATCGCAGCCCGCAAGCACATTTCGGCGCCACTGCCGGAATCCGCCCACCAGCAGCGCCCCACGGGTGTCGTTGCCGCCTCAAATACGTTCGAGTTCGCGGCCGTCGAAGAGCGGGGTGATGCCGAAGGCGTGCACGTCGGCCAGCAGCTCTTCTTCGGTGGGCGCGCCCAGATCCGATGCGGCAGCATCGAAGATGGTCGACAATTTGCGAGCATCGCTGGTGGTGTTCAAGAACAACTGCGGGTCGGCCAACACGGCGCGCACGGCTCGACCAATGGCGTCGGCGTCTTCGAGCGGTTCGTACCAGCTGAAACGTTTGCCGTCGAAACCTTCGGGCCAGCGGCCGCGGGCGATTGCTTTGATCGTCTGGGCTGCGACCTGACGTTCGGCACACAACGCCAAGAGCTGCTCGACGTCGGATCGGTAGTCGGCGTTGGCCATCATGGTCGTGTTGTGTGGGAAGAGCACCGAGGCATAGTCGAACTCGGCCAGGCTCTTCAGATGCATGGCAGGAATCCGTGTGCCATGGCCGGTCACGCCGATGAACCGCACCAGCCCTTCGTCTCGCGCCTGCGCCATGGCTTGCACCACGCCCCCGGCTCGGTGAGCTTGCTCCCAGTCGTCTTGCTCGACCAGGTTGTGAAGCTGAATGAGGTCGATCTGATCTACGCCCAACCGAACGAGCGACAACTCGAGTTCGGCTCGAGCAGCGTCGCCGGCGCGCTCACCGGTTTTGGTAGCCAGGAAGACCTCGCTGCGATGCAATGCGAGCCATGGCGCAAGCCGTAGCTCCGAATCGCCGTAGCGAGCAGCAGTGTCGAAGTGGTTGACTCCGGCCTGCACGACCTGCTGGATCGTGGCATCGGCGCGGTCTTGGCTCATACCACCCAGAGCGGCAGCCCCGAAGATGACCCGGCTGCTTACATGCCCAGTCGAACCAAAGTGTGCCTGTGGGAGAGTCATCGGCTCAACCTAGTCGCGCCGGTTCTCGCCAGCCAGCTGACATCGCACGCGCCCCGTTGTTCTAACGTCGAAGCATGGGTGAACGCGCACTGGGTTTGTTGTCGGCAACCAAGTTGATCGAGAAACTTCGAGCCCGAGAGATCAGCAGTCGCGAGTTGCTCGACCATTTTGCGACGCGACGGTCCAAGTACAACGACGAGCTCAACGCCATCGTTACGGTCGACGATGAAGCAGCTCGACAGGCGGCTGCATCGGCCGACGAACAGCTCGCGGCCGGGGTCGACCTGGCACCGCTGCTGGGGTTGCCGATGACGATTAAAGATGCCATTGCAACCAAGGACATGCGCTCGACGGGCGGCGCCACCGAGCTCGCTGACTATGTGCCCCACGCCGATGCCGAGGTCGTCGCTCGGGTGCGCAATGCCGGGGCGGTGGTGTTCGGCAAGACCAACCTGCCCCGCTGGTCGGCCGACGCGCAGGCGTACAACGAGATCTTTGGGACCACCAACAACCCGTGGGACATCACCTGTGGCCCCGGTGGTTCGAGCGGCGGGGCGGCTGCAGCAGTTGCGGCCGGGTTGACCGGCGCCGAGATCGGAACCGACATCGGGGGTTCGGTTCGACTTCCCGCCCACTTCTCGGGAGTGTGTGGCCACAAGCCCAGCTTCGGCATCGTGTCTCAGCTCGGGTACATCAGCCACCCGACCTTTCAGACGGGGGAGCCGGACATCAATGTTCTCGGTCCGATCGCACGATCGGTCGACGACTGTGAACTCCTGCTCGATGTCATTGCGGGCCCGCGTCGCGATCTTGCCAGCGCCTGGCAGCTCAACCTGCCGCGCGTTCGCCGTGAAGACCCGACCGACTTTCGGGTAGGGGCGTATCTCGATGACCCGCTGGTGCCCGTGAGTGCCGAGGTCGCTCAGGCGCTCGAACTGGCCATCGGCGCGCTCACCCAGGACGGTCAGCAAGTTCATCGCGCCGCGTGGCCCGAAGACCTGGACTTTGCCGATGTGCGTGACGTCGGCCTACCGCTCATATCGGCAGCAACATCGCCAGCCCGTGGCGGCGAGGCATTCTCGGCCATGGAGCAGATCGTGCGTGATCCTGCCCGGCATCCGGAAACGCAACAGATGCGAGCACGGGCCACGGCGATGTTTCATCGCGACTGGCTGTTGCTCACCGAGCGGCGCGAACACAACCGTCACAAATGGTCGGGCTTCTTCGAGGGTTTCGATGTGCTGTTGGCCCCGGTTGCACATGTGGCTGCATTCGAGCATCAGCAGCAGGGCACGCTCTACGACCGAACTTTGACAGTCGACGGTGTCGAGCGGCCCTATACCGAAGTCATCATGTGGACATCGCAGTTCGGCTACGTCGGTCTGCCCTCGACTGTCGTGCCTGTTGCCGTCACGCCGCGAGGCGTGCCGGTCGGCATACAAGTCGTGGGTCCTCACTTGGGCGACCGCACCACGCTGGCCTTCGCCCGCCATCTAGAAAGCCTGCTGGGCGGCTACCAACCCCCACCCAACTACACCTAGCGCCCGCCAAGCGGAGTGGTGGTACGCAGGCAGCAGCGAGGGACGAGCGGTTAGCGAGCGAGGGACGAGCCGCTCAGAAAGACGAGTGACCATGTCCGGCGAACGCCGGCCCAAGCGGAGTGGTGGTACGCAGGCAGGAGCGAGGGACGAGCCGCTAAGAAAGACAAGTGACCATGTCCGGCGAACGCCGGCCCAAGCGGAGTGGTGGTACGCAGGCAGGAGCGAGGGACGAGCGGTTAGCGAGCGAGGGACGAGCCGCTCAGAAAGACAAGTGACCATGTCCGGCGAACGCCGGCCCGAGCGGAGCGGTGGTACGCAGGTAGGAGCGAGGGACGAGCGGGGGGAGCCGACGGAGGAGGCGACCGAAACGACGAGTGACCATGTCCGGCGAACGCCGGCCCAAGCGGAGCGGTGGATCACGGCCAGAGTTCGGTGGCGGGGTAGAACTGTGACCATGCGAACCAGAACGCCTGGTGGCCACCGAGGTCATTACCGTCGGCGTCGACCGCCCGCACCCCACCTCCGTCGAGGATCACGTTGATGCCTTCGACTTCGATGAATTCGCCACGCTCGAGCGCATCGATGGCGCTGCTCACATGGAAGGCAATGGGCGTGCCGTCGGTCGTGACCACGCCGAGGATGTCTTCTTGAACCGGTAGCCGGGGGTCGACATCGCCGATCGGAAAGATCGGTCCTTCGCCGTCGCGAGTATTGCGCAGGTCCGAGTCTGGGCGCCCCAGCGCCAGTTCGACGTCGAGCACGCTCGTGTTGGGATGGTCCGTTTTCCAGCGTCCCCACGTGGTGGTGATCACACTGTTCTGTTTCAGTTCAACCTCGGCTTCGCCCAGCGATCCACTGACGGCTTTGCCCAGGAACGTGTCGAAGATAGAGAAGGTTTCGATGTCGTACATCACCTTGTTCGATCGGCTGAGTAGCCCCGAGGTGCGCAATATGGGCCGCTGAAAGCCGGCGGGAACCTCGTCGGTGAAGAAGACCTGGGCCGAACCACAGAGAGTGCAGTACGGCATGGCGAAATCTCGACCGCCGAGAGTGTCGTTGACCATCTCGCGAACTTCCATGATCGACCGGGGATAGGCGCGGTGCTCGCCGTTGATGGAGACACCGAAGATGATCGTGTCGTCGTCGAGCCATTCATCGCCACCGGCCACACCGGTGGTGATGGGATTGTCGGCCGCGGGAATGCAGTTACACCGGTCGTCGGTGGTGTTGTAGGGCCGCCCGTCGATGAACACCCCGCCCCACGAGACGAGCCGCCAGTCGATATCGGTTCCGTCTTCGAAGAGCGCTTCCCATGCGGGTTCGATCACGATGTAGGCATTGCGCTTGTAGGTCAGATAGTCAGGTGGAGCAGGAATGTCCCAACCGATCAGCTGGTCGGTCGTGAAACCCCAGGAGCGAAACGGGTCGATCTCGATTCCCAACAGTTCTGTCTGTGCTTCGATCAGTCGGCCGCTCAGATCAGGGTCTTGCGCAACCCGCATCAGGTCGGCGAGCCACCACGAGACTCGCGGGTCGCCGGACTCGGCCAGCGTGGTGATTGCTTCGAAGGATCGTTCGTCGATGATGCGATTGAGCAAGCGTGGTCCCATCAGGGTGTTGATGGCCTCGAGCGCTGCGGGCGACAGGTCACCGGTCGGGACCTCAGGAGCGGGACCGAAGTCGAGCACCTCGCCCGTGGGCACCGATGCCGGGTCGATGTCGGCGGCCACTCGGGGTCCAGAGGGTGTGGGCGTTGGTGCCGGGGTGGGCACCACGGTCGGTGTGTCATCCTGGAGTGGCGTGGGGGCTGCCGTGTCGGTGGGTGTCGCGGCATCTGGTGTTGGCACGTCTGGTGTTGTTGCCTCGGTGGTTGCTTCGGTCGAACTCGAGCAGGCCGCAGCGACCAGGCTGAGAATCACGAGGCATAGGGCGAAGGAGCGGCGCACACCAACAGTTGATCACATCACACAAACCGCCTGCCATCGAGAGACGGGTTGTTTCTGACTTGTTCACCAATCGTCGGGATCATCCGACGGTGCAGTGATGCGGGCGCAACCTGCGACTGAGATCTCTATGCCTCGGCAGCCACGCCTGGGACGGCACCGGCGCGAAAGTAGAGGAGTGGGTGGAGTTCGGCACAGCCAAACGTGGGCCGGATCCGTCTCGGGCGCTCCAATCGCCGACCGGTCTGGTGTGTCCTGCTCCCGTAGCAAAGACAGCGATTTGCACTTTGAGACTCCCGTATCCACTCTGATTTGGGCTGTTGCTCGTCGAACATGGCCCCGTTGAAGAAAAAATGTGGCCACAATTCGGCGTAAACATGCCAAATTTCCCCTTCTCCAAAGATTGCGATTGCGTTAAGGTTGAGCCATCCAGCTGCGTCGGTATCGTGGCGAAGCAGTGCGGCGTGAGGCCGTCTGCTGGACTCAAATGCAGGGGTGCTTGTGGCCAAAGAGCGTGTGGAGCGAGACGAGGAAGACCTCGTTCGCCTTTATCTGACCGACATCGGCCAATACCCGTTGTTGACCAAGGACGACGAAGTTCGACTTGCCCAGCTGATCGAAAAGGGTGCGGCCGCACGAGCCGAACTCGACGAAGACGAGAAACCCACCGCCGCGCGCAAGCGCGAACTACGTCGCCATGTGCGTTCCGGCGACGACGCCGAACGCACCTTCGTGCAATCCAACCTTCGCCTCGTGGTCTCCATCGCCAAGAAATACCAGGCATCGGGCCTCCCCTTGCTCGACCTGATCCAAGAGGGCAATCTCGGCCTGATGCACGCCGTCGAGAAGTTCGACTGGCGTAAGGGCTTCAAGTTCTCGACCTATGCCACCTGGTGGATTCGCCAAGCCATCACTCGTGGTATCGCCAATACCGGTCGCACCATCCGCCTCCCGGTGCACGCCGGTGACACCCTGGCTCGCCTGCAGAAAGCACGAGCTCGACTCGAGCTCAAGTACGGCCGGCCTGCCACGCTGGTCGAACTCGCCGCCGAAGTCGAGATGCCCGAGGACAAGGTCACCGAAGCCCTGCGCTTCGCAGCCGAACCACTCTCGCTGTCCGAGCCGTTGCGCGAAGACGGCGACGCCGAGCTCGGCGATGTGGTCGAGGATCGCGGTGCCGAGTCACCATTCGAAGTAGCTGCCACCGCGCTGCTGCCAGACGAAATCAACCGGCTGCTCGGCCCTCTCGACGAACGCGAACGCGAGATCCTGAAGCTGCGCTTCGGTCTCGATCGAGGCGAGCCTCGCACCCTCGAAGAGGTCGGCGAGCACTTCAACCTGACCCGCGAACGTATTCGCCAGATCGAAGCCCGGGCCATGTCCAAGTTGCGTCATCCGTCTTCGGACACCGGCGCACGCGACCTGCTCGCCGTCTGACAAAGTTGTAGTCCGCGCTGCTGGACGCGTAAAGCCAGCAACTACCCGGAGGTGTACGAGTACCTGGTGGGCTCCGCCGCCTTCAAAGCGGTTGGGACGAGTGATCCTCGTCCGGCGGGTTCGATTCCCGTCCACCTCCGCCACTCTCTTCGATTCCCGCTTCCGGGTCACCGTGGTCCGCCTCGTCATCTGCTGCGGTGATCGCGTCTCTCACTGATTTTTATTGGCGAAATTGTGAGCGCCCCTTGTGCATTGTTGCGTGGTGATCTAGGTTCTTGGCGCTGACCTGATCAGCCTCTGAGCTTCCCCCTCGTTTTTGTTTCTGGGAGGCTGCCGTGGTTGTGGCGGTTTGGTCGGTCAAGGGTGGCGTTGGGGTTTCCAGTGTTGCGGCGATGTTGGCGTTGGCGCAGGTCGAGAGGGCTGAGCCTTCGGTTCTGATCGACCTTTGTGGTGATATTCCTGCTCTGTTGGGTATGGCGGATCTCGACGTGGTCGAAGCTGCACCTGGCATGACCGACTGGTGTAAGGCTTCGGAGCCGAGCGGTCCTGCATTGGGTCGCATCGAGCGCGATGTGCGCAACGATCTGACCATCGTTGCTCGGGGCACGGGCTCGTTCCCCGACGATGCCACCGCGCTGTTGCAGGTCTTGCGCGAATCGCAGCGCCACGTGGTGGTCGACTGCGGACTCGTCACCGACAACGACGCATTCCGACTCGCCATGGTTCGGGGGGCTGCTACTTCGTTGTTGGTGGTGCGTGAGTGCTTCCTGAATCTGCGAGCTGCTCAACGCAGCCCGTTGCAGCCCACGGGCGTGGTGGTGTTGAAGGAACCCGGGCGTCAGCTGGGGCGTGCCGATGTCGAGGCCGTGACCGGTGTGCCGGTAGTTGCACAGATTGCGGTCGATGCGAGTATTGCCCGCAGTATCGATGCCGGGCTGGCCACGGCCCGGTTACCGCGTGGCTTGCTTCGGAGTATGGGCCGAGTTCCGGCCGCGATCGACGAACTTCGGCAATCACCTTCTGTGGATATGGCGCAGCATGCGAACTGATTCGACGGCCGAGGTAGCGAGCACCGTGCATCGCCAGCTGGTCGAGCTCGGCGAAGCCGTTGATGCGAACCGGATCGAACGACACATCGAGTTGTGTGCACCGCTCTTGTCCGGAACACAGATGCTGACGGTCGTCGAGATGGTGAACCGGCTGCTGGGTGGGTTCGGCCCGCTCGAGTCGTTGCTGGCTGACGAGACCGTCACCGAACTCATGGTCAACGGGCCAGGTGCTGTCTGGGTCGAACGCAACGGAGCAATGGTCAGCAGCGAAGTGGTTGTCGACCGCGAGACGCTGCGCGTCATCATCGATCGCATCTTGGATCCTTTGGGGTTACGGGTAGATCGCACCGCCCCCTTTGTCGACGCCAGGCTGAACGATGGCAGCCGGGTGAACATTGCCGTTCCGCCGCTCGCAGTCGACGGTCCTTATCTCACGATTCGACGTTTCCGTGACCGGCCATTCGCCCTCCAAGATTTTTGTTGCACCGACTCCCGGGCATTTCTCGTTGAGGCGGTCGAGGCTCGCAGAAGCATTGTAGTGAGCGGCGGCACCGGGTCGGGCAAGACGTCACTCCTGAACGCGTTGGCAGCCCATATTCGACCCGGCGAGCGAGTCATCACCATCGAAGACGCCGCCGAACTCCGCCTGCCGGGGGATCACACCGTCCGCCTCGAATCCCGCCCCGCAAATGCCGAAGGCGTCGGCCAGGTTTCCATTCGAGCACTGCTGCGGAATGCGCTGCGAATGCGACCCGATCGACTGGTGGTTGGTGAGGTACGTGGCGCCGAAGCCCTCGACATGGTCCAAGCAATGAACACGGGTCATGACGGCTCCATGTCCACCTGTCACGCCAACTCGCCGCTCGACGCACTGCGGCGCATCGAAGCCATGGCCCTGATGGCCGATATCGATGTACCGCTGCAGATCATGCAAGAACATGTGCGATCGGCAGTCGACTTGGTGGTACAGGTGGTGCGGACCCCCGATGGGCAACGAAGGGTGCATTCGATCTATGAGTGTGGTGCGGCCGAGCGCTGGATCATGCAAGACGGTGCTTGGGCGACACCGCCCGTTCCTGCGAAAGCGGTGCAACATGGCTGACCGTACGTTTCACCGTCGATCACTCGGCGGGTCCGACTCCTTTGGCCGTCTACACGACCAGGTAGAACCAGCGTGGCGCACGTCTGCGTTGCCCGGACCGATCCGGCGATTTGCGCTCGACGCCGATATCACCCACGACCATCTCAGCGCTCTGCTCTTGTGGTTGATGTTGGGGACCGTATCGAGCATCGCAGTCGCAGCAGCGGGAGGTACAAAGCAGAGCGCCGTGATGGTGGTGGCTGTTGTTGTTGTTCCCGTAGTCGTTGGTCGACGATGGTCGGGCCGCCGCACAGCTCGACTGGTCGATGAATTACCCGACGTGATCGAGATGATTGGTCGGTCGTTGCGCAGCGGTGCATCACTCGCCCAAGCGTTGCGTGAAGCAGTGGCCGACGGGCCACCAACAGCTGCGGGTGAACTGGCCACTGTCGTTTCGGGCATCGCTAGAGGCCAGGCCCCAGATCATGCACTGCGGGCCTGGGTGGCGCGCACGTCTCGGCCCGAAGTGCGAGTAGTTGCTGCTTCGCTTGCCTTGGCGAGCCGCAACGAGGCAGGAACCACCCAAGCACTCGACGGAGTCAGCCATTCGCTACGAGACCGAGCTGCGCTAGCCGCGGAGATCCGCTCGCAAACGGCCCAGGCGTCGGCATCGATGCAGGCGCTCGCCTTCCTCCCCCTGCTCTTTCTCGGCCTGGACGTGCTCGGCAGTCAGCAGACATCGCAGTTCTTGATGCGTGAACCGGTCGGGCAGCTCTGCCTGGTTGCCGGCTTGGTGTTGACGGCCGTCGGCTGGTGGTGGATGGCAACAATCGTGCGCCGGCGATCACCACGATGATTGCGGTCGTCATCATTGTTGTTGCTTCGATCAGCACGGCGTGCATCCTGGCGGTGGCTGCTCGGCCACCAAGTCGTCTGTGGCCACACGAGTCAGGGGGTGCAACTCGGGGTACGAGATCGGGCCGTGAATGGCTTGGTTGGCGCGTGCGTTCAAAGTTCGGGTTCTCCGCCGATCCCGAGCGCGACCGGGCAATAGGCACCGCCATGGTGGTGGTCGTTGTTCTGGGTGCATTCAACATGGGCCTTGCCGTTGTGGGTCTGGTGGGTGTCTGGGGTCGATCGGTGCTTCAGCGACGGCGTGCCGCCCAGCGCGCCACTGATCGGGTGGGCACGGTGCTCGCCGATGTCATCGATTTGTTTGCCGTTGCTCTACTGAGCGGGAACACGGTCGGCGAAGCCGTGCGCCAGGTCGGCGAGTGGTCAGAAGGTGATGTGGCGCGGGCGTTTGCCCAATGCGCCAGCCAAGCCCAGGCCGGTCGATCTTTGAGCGACTCGCTCGAGGCACTGCCGGCAGCACTGGGTACGCCGATTCGACCGCTGGTGGCTGCGCTGGTCGCAACCGAACGTTACGGAGCTCCCATTACGACCAGCTTGGCTCAGCTGGCCATCGATACGCGTACCGATCGACGCCGACGTGCCGAAGCCGCAGCCCGTCGCCTTCCGGTACTGCTCTTGTTCCCGCTCGTTGTCTGCGTGCTCCCGGCATTTCTGCTCGTCACGGTCGTGCCGGTGATCTTCGACACCCTGACGAGCTTCGATCTCACCGCTTCCCCCTGAATCGGCCGCCGTCGCGGCAACCATCCAACCAAGGAGACCACAATGTCCATCCCCTCTCTACTTCGTGATCGTTCGAATCGCCTGCGTCCTCGGGTGAGGGCCGTGTTGTATTCGCTCGATGAACGAGGCCAGACAACAGCCGAATATGCGCTGGTGCTGCTCGCCGCAGGCAGCATTGCCATGCTGGCGGTTGGCTGGGCTCAAGGAAACGATGCCATTGGATCGCTCTTCGATTCGGTGTTGTCCAAGATCACATCACTCATGGCATGAGGCGTCGTGGTGAGCGCGGACAGGCGACCGTCGAGTTCGCGCTCATCATTCCGCTGGTTCTGGTTGTCGTATTGATGCTCGTCCAAGTGGCGGCTGTGGCTCATGCTCAGCTCGGTGTGACCCACCTTTCGCGTGAAATCGCCCGTGCAGTCGCCGCAGAACCGTCGGTTGATGTAGGCCTTCTGATGCACGATCGCGCCACGCTGAGTACTGATCATCTGGTTATTGAGGTCTTTTTTGAAACATCCGGTTCTTTGGACCGAGACTTTGTTGTCGTAACGGTTTCGTACCAAACGCCGCCTGTTTCTAGGCTTTTTGACCCTGTTTCTACCCAATTGGCGGTATCTTCCCGGATCAAAATGCTCGTAGAGTCGTAAAAAGATCTCTAGGTTTCTCGTCTTCCACGTGGGAAACTCCCTTATATGGGTTGAGTATGGGAGCTAGGAATCGACTTATAGTCAAGTGACTCAAAAATTATTGTGGGAAGAACATGAGTAAGAGAAAATTTACAAGAGATCAAGCACGCAACGCTCTGTTGGTTGCCGGTCGTGAAATGTTGACCGAAGTTGGACTGTCGGGTGGTGTTGGTCGGGTCACCCTGGCTGAAGCAATAAACCGCTCTGGCGTTCCTCGACCTTCGGCGTACCGAGTGTTTGGTGAGACCGAACTCGATCCTCAGCGTGCTTTTCACGAAGAGCTGATCATCGACATCACCGAGGTCGGACCTGCGCTCGACGTAGCTTCGCTTGCGGTGCCGGTTCGCAGCGTGTTGGCCGAGGTCGAAGAGATCGGGGTCGAGGCAACGCCCGAAGACCTGACGTGGTACCTCCGCGAACTCGTGCGTCAGGCATCGATTGCTGCCGGCGACGCAACATTCACCGAAACGCCGATCGGCGTGTACATGTCGGTGCTGGCGTCAACGCTCGATGCTGCTCGCAACGATCGAGTCGAGGCTGCAGCCCGACAGGCCGAAGAAGTCACGGTCAACGCCTTCATCCCGTTCCTGCGTGAGGCACTCACCTCGTTCGGTCTTCGGTTGCGCGACGGCTGGACGTTCCTCGATCTCAGCGGTGCGCTGATTTCGTCGATCTTGGGTGCATTGCTGACTGCCCGGGTCACTCCAGCCTCGCCTGAGCTACAGCTCTGCACAGGAAAGACCGGCGAAACGCAGGCATGGACACCACTCGGTATCACGCTGCTGGGCATTGTTGGTCAAGCCACCGAGCCCGATCCACGAATGGTCGCTTCCGCTCAGCCAGCTCGTTGGTTCTCATAACGCCACAACTGACCAAGGGGCGCATAACCTAGAGCAGTTCTTTCTACAGGAAGCTGCTCATGGCTACTGCCACATTGCCCAGCGAGCTTCGGCTCACGCATCTGAAACAGCTCGAAGCCGAGGCAATCTTCATCATCCGCGAAGTCGTGTCGCAATTCGAACGACCCGTCATGCTGTACTCGATCGGCAAGGACTCTTCGGTCCTGTTGCATCTGGCTCGTAAGGCATTCCACCCGGGCAAGATTCCGTTTCCGCTGCTTCACATCGACACCACGTGGAAGTTCCGCGAGATGATCGAGTTCCGCGACCGGATCGCCGCCGAACTGGGCGTGGAGCTTCGTGTTCACTCGAATCAAGAGGGCATCGATCAGGGCATCAATCCCTTCGACCACGGCTCGAAGAACTACACCGACATCATGAAGACCCAAGCGCTCAAACAAGCGCTGACCGCAGGTGGCTACGACGCGGCGTTCGGTGGTGCCCGGCGCGACGAGGAGAAATCTCGTGCCAAGGAACGCGTATTCAGCTTCCGCGACAAGAACCACCGGTGGGATCCGAAGAACCAGCGCCCGGAGCTGTGGAGTCTGTACAACGGCCGCGTCGACAAAGACGAGAGCATTCGAGTGTTCCCGATCAGTAACTGGACCGAACTCGACGTGTGGCAGTACATCCACCTCGAGAACATCGAGATCGTGCCGCTGTACTACTCGGCACCTCGCCCGGTGGTCGATCGCGACGGCGTGGTCATAATGGTCGACGACGACCGCTTCCAGTTCGAGCCAGATGAAGAACCCGAGATGCGCTCGGTTCGCTTCCGCACCCTGGGCTGTTATCCGTTGTCCGGTGCAGTCGAGTCCACGGCTACGACCATGCCCGAGATCATCCAAGAGATGTTGCTGGCGACGCGTTCGGAGCGCGAGGGTCGAGTGATCGACTACGACCAGTCCGGCTCCATGGAAGAAAAGAAGCGAGAGGGATATTTTTAATGTCGCATCAGAGCGAGCTCATCGCGACCGATATCCAGGCCTACTTGGCCGAACACGAACGCAAGGATCTGTTGCGCTTCCTCACGTGTGGCAGCGTCGACGACGGCAAGTCCACCCTGATCGGGCGACTGCTGCACGACTCGAAGATGATCTACGAAGATCAGCTGGCAACTCTGACCGCTGATTCGACCACGCAGGGCACCACCGGCGATGCCCCCGACCTGGCGCTGTTGACCGATGGCCTCAAGGCCGAACGCGAGCAAGGCATCACGATCGATGTTGCCTACCGATACTTCTCCACCGCACGACGCAAGTTCATCATTGCCGACACGCCGGGCCACGAGCAGTACACCCGCAACATGGTCACCGGTGCATCCACGTGTCAGCTGGCGATCATCTTGATCGATGCTCGCTACGGCGTCTTGCCACAAACCAAGCGGCACACGTTCATCGCCAGTCTGCTGGGTATTCGCAACGTAGTCGTTGCCGTGAACAAAATGGACATCGCCGATTGGTCCCAGACCCGGTTCAATGAGATCTGCGACGACTACCGCGAGTTCGCCAAATCGCTCGACCTGGTCGACCCCTACTTCCTTCCGATGTCTGCACTACTCGGCGACAACGTCGTTGACGAGGGCGACAACATGGACTGGTTCAGTGGGCCGACATTGATGGAGCATCTCGAGACCGTCGATGTGGAAGTCGGCGTCGACCTCGATCGATTCCGTATGCCGGTCCAGATGGTCGTGCGCCCCGATCTCGACTTCCGAGGCTTCGCCGGCACCATCTCGGCTGGAACCCTGCGCCCCGGTGATCGAGTGACGTCCATGCCGTCGGGTTTCGAGTCGAACGTCGACCGCATCGTGACCTTCGAAGGTGACCTCGACGTTGCCGGTCCTGGCCGTGCCGTGACTGTCACGCTGACCGACGAGATCGACGTCAGTCGCGGCGACCTGCTGGTCAAGGCTGGTGAAACTCCACTGCGCGCCCACGACATCGACGCCATGCTCGTGTGGATGGACGACACGGTTCTCGAACCGGGTCGCCAATATGTGCTGCAGTCCTCGAACGGCATGAGTAATGCCTCGATCACGTCGATCCGTCACCGCGTCGACATCAACACGCTCGATCACGAAGCAGCGGCGTCGCTTTCGCTGAATGACATTGCCCGAGTATCGATCACCAGCGACCGAGAGTTGCTCTTCGACCCCTATGGCGTCAATCGCCAGACCGGTTCGTTCATACTGGTCGATCGCATGTCCAATGCCACGGTGGCGGCCGGCATGATCACCGGCGTGTCCTCGTCGTGGGACCAGACCCCCGAAGCCAGCCTGACCCTTCAGGTCTCCGACATCACGAAAGCCGAGCGGTCTGCCCGTCTCGGCCAGAAGCCATGCACGGTGCTGCTCACCGGCCTGAGTGCTGCCGGCAAGTCGACCATTGCCACCGCACTGAGTCGACGACTGTTCGACCTGGGAAAAACGGCGATCCGCCTCGACGGCGAAAACGTGCGGTTGGGTATCAGCCGCGACCTGGGTTTCAGCGCGCAAGAACGGTCCGAGAACCTACGCCGCGTTTCCGAAATGGCCTTGCTCGTCAACAAACAGGGCCTGATTTCGGTCGCTGCGTTGGCCGCACCCAAGGCATCGGTTCGTCGCCAGGCACGCGAGCTGATCGGGTCCGATCACTATCTCGAGATCTTCGTCGACACGCCGATCGAGGTGTGCCGAGAACGCGATCCGAACGGGTTGTACGAAGCCGCCGACCGTGGTGACATACCGCAGTTCCCCGGCGTTTCGGCGACCTATGACCGTCCGACCGACATGGACTTGCGCGTCGACACGTCAACGCAGTCCATTGTTGAGTGTGTCGAGCAGATCATGGCGCTCATGACCGAGCGCGGCTACCTCGATGGCTGAACCGGCAAGCCGGCCCGAGCCGGTATCGGCCAACATCGTTCGGGCCGAAGGCCATGTTGACGGCGCGGCTCGAGCCGCCAATCTGGGCCACACCTCCCGCACGGTGTGGTTCACCGGGTTGTCGGGGTCCGGCAAATCGACATTGGCGTTCGCCGTCGAACGAGCTCTCATTGAACGGGGAGTCGCCGCCTATGTGCTCGACGGCGACAATGTCCGATTCGGGCTCAATCGTGATCTGGGCTTTGCTCCCGACGACCGCACCGAGAACATCCGCCGCATCGGCGAAGTCTGCCGCCTCTTCCAGGACGCCGGATTGATGGTGTTGACCGCATTCGTTTCCCCCTACGTTGCCGATCGCGACGCGGTGCGTGCTCTGCACCCGGCGGGTTCGTTCATCGAGGTCTTCGTCGACACGCCGCTCGAAGTCTGTGAGGCGCGCGACGTAAAAGGGCTCTACGCCAAGGCCCGAGCCGGCGAGATTCCCGAGTTCACGGGGATTTCCGCACCATACGAGGCACCTATCGCCCCAGAAATTGTGGTCGACACCTCGAAACCGCTCGACGAATGTGTGGCCGAGGTCGTGGCCGGGCTAGTTATTTCGGTCTAGGCAGAGTTCATTCTTGTGGCTGATGCGGGTTCGTCAAAGATCCACCACTATCGAGGGGTGCCGAATCTGACGACTACTCTCGTGCCAGAGGTGCAACCGATGGTCAATGCAGTCATTTCAGCAAACCGCGTCAGCAAGAGCTTCAGTACGACGAGCGTGCTCACCGACATAACGGTCGACTTCCCGCCTGGCATATCCGGGCTGCTTGGATCCAATGGCGCAGGCAAGACCACCTTGTTGTCGTTGGTGCTCGGGTTCGAGCCCCGCAACGGCGGAGCGCTCACCGTGTTGGGGCACGATCCGCAGTCCGCCGGCCCCGAGGTCCGTGCCAGGATCGGCTATTCGCCAGAGCACCACCATCTGCCCGCCGACGTGCAGGCCGCCGATCTGGTTCGTCACATGGCCCAACTTCATGGTTTGCCCCAACAAGCCAGCACCGAACGTGCCAGTGATGCGCTCTGGCTGGTGGGCCTGGGCGAAGAGCGATTCCGCCCGATCGGCACCATGTCGACCGGGCAACGCCAACGCGTCAAGCTGGCGGCTGCGATTGCCCACGATCCCACGCTGGTCTTACTCGACGAGCCCACCGATGGGCTCGACCCGGTGCAGCGCGACGACATGCTCGAGCTCATTCACCGGGTCGGCAACGAGTACGGCATCAGCATCGTGTTGTCGTCTCACCTGCTCGAAGAAGTCGAGCGCATCTGTGATCATGTGGTGATCATCGCGAATGGTGTCGTCATTCGCAGCGGCAACATCGGCGAGATGCGAGGCGGGCGCACCGGTGTCATGGTCGAACTCGACGGTGGCCATGAACTCATCGCAGATACCTTGCGCCAGCAGGGCTTGATCGTCGACATCGTCGGCAGCCGGCTCATGGTCGACGCACCGCCACAACCCGACGCCGATCCGTACTGGATCCATGACTACATTCGCGACGTCGTGGCTTGGGCCGAGGTCGGCATGCGTCGACTCGGTGACCAGACGATCACGCTCGAGGACGTCTTCCTGGAATCGAACGACGCCGCCAACCTTGCTGCGAGCCAGGTGCAATCATGAGCACCCAGATTCATGATCTCGGCTACCGCTCCTACGATGGGGAGCGAGCTGGCGTTGCTTGGGCGGTGCGCAGCCTGGCCGTGCACAGCATGCGCCGGGCGCTTGGCCTGAAGCGAGCCGGAAAGCACAAGATCGTGCCGGTTCTGACAATCATCTTGGCGTTCTTGCCTGCCACTGTCATGGTGGGCCTTTCGGCGTTCCTGCCCGACTTCGGACTCGATGATCTGCTGACATACGGCGACTACTACGGCTTCACCAGCTTTGCGCTGTTTCTTTTCACCGCTGCGTCAGCTCCGGGAATACTCACAACCGACCGCACGAGCGGCATGCTGGCGATGTACTTGGCGTCGCCGTTGACCCGAACGACCTACGTGTTGGCCAAGGGCATTGGTTTGTTTGGGGTCATGTTGCTTGTCACCGTTGCACCAATCGTGTTCCTGGTCATCGCCTACACCTTGGTTGGCGCTGGGCCGGGCGGCGTGTTCGATTTCCTCGAACTCATGGGCCGAGCGTTGTTTGCTGGAACGATCGCTGCGCTGTTCTACACCGGGCTGGGCATGTTCGTCTCGTCGATTCCGAAGCGGTGGGGTATCGCCAGTGTCTCCATCATCGCTGCGCTGATCATTCCCAGCATCGTCACCGGCATCTTGACCGAGGGAGCCGAAGCCCCCGACTGGGTGGCAGCTCTGGCACCCGCCGACATGGTGGGCAAGGCGTGGCAACACGTTCTCGACGACGTCACCTCCAACGGCTTCGCCATCGACCGCCTCTCCGGTTCGGTGGTGACGCTGGCGGCACTGGGCTACGCCGCGGTATTCGTTGCGCTCACCTGGTGGCGCTATCAGAATGTCGAGGTCGACCGATGACCACGCCTCCTCCACCGCCTTCTGCGACCCCCGGTGCGCCAATGGCCGCGCCGACCGCGCCCCCGGCGGTGACCACCAGCACCCCGCCGCCACCATCGCCGGCTGCAGTCCCGATGCCGCCGCCGCCACAGCCAGGTCAGGTTCCTGCGGCCGTTGCGATGCCGGTGCCCGACGACGCACTCGTTGTGGTCGATCGGGTCTCCAAGTGGTTTGGTGACCTGGTTGCCGTCAGCGATGTCAGTTTCGCCGTCAGTCCGGGTGTCACCGCCCTGCTCGGCCCGAACGGTGCCGGCAAGTCGACCATGCTGCGCATGTTGAGCGGTCTTGCACTGCCCTCCAGTGGCACGGTTTCGGTCATGGGCAAGAGCCCACGCAAAGACCCCGAAGTAGCAGCAGAGATCGGCCTTGCGCCCCAGCAAGAGGCGGTGTTCGGGCATTCGACCGCACTGCAGTTCGTGCGGGCATCGGCCGAACTGCAAGGGGTTGTGCACGCAGATGCAGAAGCTCGCCGGGTGCTCGGTCTGGTCGAACTCGATGCCGACGACCCTCGGCGACTTCCGACCTACAGCAAGGGCATGCGCCAGCGAGTCAAGCTGGCGCAGGCAATTGTGCACCAGCCCCGGGTCATCCTGCTCGATGAACCACTCAGTGGTCTCGACCCTCGCCAGCGACTGCACATGGTGGAACTCTTCCATCAACTCGGCGCCGAGGGCCGGGCGGTGGTCGTCTCCAGTCATGTGCTCGAAGAGGTCGAGCGCTTCGGTTCCAACGTGGTGGTGATCACCCAAGGACGCCTCGCGGCTCAAGGAGACTTCCGCGAGATCCGAGCGCTCATGGACAACCGGCCCCGCCGGCTGCGCATTACCAGCGATGCGCCCCGGGAACTGGCCGCCAGCCTGGTCGGCCAACCCAACGTGCAAGGCGTGCGATTCAGCGGCGACGAAGTCGAGATCGACACCACCGACATCGGCACGTTCGCCCAGCTCATTGCACCGCTGTCCAAGGCCGCGAACGCCCGGTTGTACGCGATCGAACCACTAGACGATGACCTCGAGAGCGTCTTCAGATACCTGGTAGGACGATGACTGCTCTCGAACCCCGCACCCCAACCGTGACGGCAGCAAAGTCGATTCCGACCTACTACCGCTTACTGTTGCGTGGTCAGCTCACTCGTGGTCGACTGGTCGGACTTGGGATTCTCGGCGGAATCTCGATCTTTCTCGCCATCGTGACCCGTACTGCGGTAGATGCCCGCGATCTCGAAAGCGCCAGCGTCGCGCTGCTCAGCGAATACGGCATTGCGCTGCTGATCCCGCTGGCCACATTGATCCTGGCGTCGCCCATGATCGGCAACCTGGTCGAAGACCGCCTGCTGGTCTATCTATGGCTCAAGCCGGTACCGCGATGGCATCTGGCGGTGGCGGCCTACGCAGCCGTTGTGACCACATTGCTGCCAGTGGTGATCGTGCCCATCCTCTTGACCGCAGTGATCACCGGCTTCGGCTCTCTCGTGATTCCGGCAACCTTGGCGGCGATTCTGGGTGTACTCGCCTACAGCAGCATCTACGTGTTTCTCGGCGCGCGATTCACTGCTGGACTGTGGCTCGGGTTGCTCTATCTCGTGCTGTGGGAGAACGTGCTGTCGCGCTTCAGCAACGGCATGGCCCGACTGTCACTTCGTAGCTATTTGCAGACGATATTGCAGCGAGGGACCGACGTTACGATCGACCTGGCCGAGCGTGCCGGCTGGGCATCGATCGTCATCCCCCTCGCCGTGGCCGCCATCGGCATCGCCCTCACCGCTGCCACCCTGTCCTCGAAGGACATCGACTGAATTTCACCACTCCGTTCGGGCCGGCGTTCGCCGGACATGGCTGTCGTATCTCTTGGGTCAGACCCAGGGGGTTCGCTTTTGCTTAGTCGGGCTTGACGGACATGCCGGTTTCGGCGAGGTCCAAGAGTTCGCTGTCGGCATGGGTGATGTCGACGTCGCGGTTCAGAAATGCACTGAAAGCTGCCACGAAGGCGGTGCTGCTCATCAGGATCCCCACCGGTGCGAGCAAGAGAACAACGATGATGATGATTGTTCCGGCCATGTCACTTGTCTCCTACGTAGGCCCAGGCTTCGATCTCGACCTGAGCGCCAACCGGCAGCGCTGCAACCGCAATAGCGGAGCGAGTGGGCCGGTGATCACCAAACGCTGCGATGTACGCCGTGTTCATCTCAGCGTAATCGTCCATGTCGATCAGGAAAACCGTGGTCTTCACAACGTCGCTCAGCGATGCGCCTTGGCTTTCGAGCAGCCCGCTCATGTTCGACAATGCCAGCGTGACCTGGTCGCCGACACCGCCATCGATCAGGGAACCGTCTTTCAGCGCCACCTGCCCAGAGCAGATAACCCAGTCGCCTACCTTCATAGCCGGCGTATAAGGACCCAGTGGTTTCGTCACCCCCTCAGACTACTGCGCCTAGCCTCGCTCAACCAGATGCAACCAAGTCCGACGTCAACTGACAGAGGGTGCGTGCTGTGCCGTCCGCTGAACCTGCTGGCACCGACACGTTGGAGACGCAAACGCAGGGCCCAGTGATGGGCGGGTGGCGGCGGGGGAGGGATCTGTTCTGAGCGACACGATGCGATGTGCGACGAACCTCGGCTCGAGCAGCGCAGTCGACTACAGCCAGGAACGCAGTGGTGTTACCCGACGGGCCAGGAGGTGGCGTGGTGGTGGAGTGCGGTGGCGGCGGCTACTGCGGCGAAGACGGCGTCGCTGGCGTTGACGGCGGGGCCGGTCTCCTGGGTTATCTCGATCGTGATGGAGGGTGTGTCGGATGCGCGAATGACACCGAATGATCGGACCGTCAGATCCTGCACGATGCCGTCGGTGTCGACCGCAAGGGCCTCGCTCATGACCAGGCTGTAACCCATGTGGGCGGCGCCGATGCAGTAGCTGCGAAGTACGACCTCATCCAGTATCTCACCGGCACCGACTTGAACGGTGATGGCGTCGTCGGTCACTGCGGCTTCGGCCCAGCCACTGTCGGGCGGTTGGATTCGAGTGGTCGACCCGGAAGCAAGTGCTACGAGAGCTGCCGCTTCCACCCATCCTGCGCCTCGGATCTGTGCCGATGTGTGCAACTCGGTCGGGATCTCGATGTGCTCGACAGTGAGCCCCGGGGCTACCGCCGCAATTGCGTCGTCGATGCCCGCCGTGGCCACCACGCGCAGCACCCCAGTGCCGTCGGCGTTCGCACCACCGGCCACCGGCGGCCGCTTGGCGCCGAGTCGGATCGAGTCTTCGCGGCTGAAGACGACGCGTACGGCTCGGTCGTACTCATTGGCGAGGTGTTCGGCGGCTGCAGTGACGGGCGTGTCGAGCTTGGCGCCGAACGCGCCACCGTTGGCCAAGGGCGACACAGCCGGCTGACCGGGAAGCGCCCAGGCAGCATCGGTCTCGAGGTAGGCGGGATCGACCCAGCTGGTCTGCAACGTCGACGCCCACTCACCATCGGGCAGCTCGATCGGGTGCGTGGACTCGAGCGTGGTGCGACGACCTTGCACCTTGCCAGCCCGCGTTCGTGCATCGTGCAACGATTCGCCCACCACCCATTCGCCGGCCTCGTTCAGCACCGCAACCAGTGCATCGGCGGGCGCTCGGTCGTCGGCGAAGCCACCGTCACCGAGCGCCACATCGGCCGACACGGATTGCACCGTGTGACCTTCGATCTCGGCCCGTCGAGCGGCTGCCACCATGTCACGGTCACCGCCCCCATGATCGTCACGCTGATTCCACGCATCGACGATCGTCTGCCAACCGGTGCAGCGGCAGAGATGTGCCGCCAGTGCGAGCTGCACGTCGTCTTCGGTGGCGTCGGGCTTCTTTGCTTCCAAGCCGGCCAAGCGCACGATGACGCCGGGCGTGCAGAAGCCGCATTGGCTTGCACCCGTGGAACAGAAGGCTCCGCCCCACCTGGCGCGTTCCTCGTCGGAGAAACCTTCGAGCGTGGTGACCGTGCGGCCTTTGACTCGGCGGGTGGGCGTCACGCAGGCGACACGTGGTTGGCCGTTGATCAAGACGGTGCAGCAGCCACATTGGCCTTGCGGCGAGCAGCCGTCCTTGGCCGACCGCTTGTCGAGATGATCACGCAGTGCGCCAAGTAACGAGGACCCGTCGTCGGGTACCTGCACCTGTTCTCCGTCTACCTCGAACTCGATGATCGGAAGGTCGTCGCTCACCACATCAGGCTACGACCTTCGCGCGTTGGCGGGTCGGGAACCAAGGTCGGGGCTGAAGGGTCAACTTGCCTATGTACAGGCGAGGTAACTGCGGCTCGGTAAATGCGAGGGAACAATGTTGCGGTATCCTCTGTTCAGTACTTCGACCGCTCGATGAGCATGGAGACCACGATGATCACGATTACGAAAGACGCCGCTTCCAAGGTTGGGGCACTTCTCGCCGATGAAGACGAGGAAGGACTCGCACTACGAGTTGCTGTTCGTCCCGGTGGATGTTCCGGCTTCAGTTACGAGATGTTCTTCGATTCGGAATTCGCCGACGACGACACGACCAACGAGTTCGAAGGTGTGAAGGTCGTGGTCGATGCATCGAGCGCCATGCTGCTCGAGGGTGCCACGCTCGACTACAAAGACGGTCTGCAAGAGACTGGCTTCAGCATCAACAACCCCAACGCCCAGCGCACCTGCGGCTGCGGAAGCTCGTTCAGCTAGAGCTGATACGAACCACAGAACTCGATTCGAGACCGGCAACGAGCCGGTCTCGTTTCGCGTCTGGCGCCGGGCTAGTAGCTGGGTGGCACGCCGTCGTACTGTTTCCGGGTGTCCACGACAGTGAAGCGAGCAGCCCCCGGGCGCATATTTGATGGCTGGTACGTGGTGGCCTCGGTATTCGTATTGCTGATGGTCAATGCTGGGCTGGGCTTCTATGGGCTGTCGGTCTTCCTCGAAGCCATAACCGCCGAACAAGGCTTCAGTACCGCCGACGTCTCGTTTGCCACCTCGATCTTCTTCATCGTCAGTGCGATCTCGGGGCGCATGATCGCGCCGGTCATCCAGAAGCATGATCTGCGTATCGTTGTTGGCGCTGGGGCGGTCATCGCTGCCGCTGGGTTGCTGCTCATTGGACGATCGTCGTCGCTGATCCCGTTGTATCTGAGCTATGTGGTATTTGCCGTGGGCGTCGGGCTGAGTGGCTTGGTTCCGGGCACCACCCTGGTCACACGGTGGTTCCAGTTGAAACGGTCGGTTGCCCTGTCGGTGGCGTCGACCGGTCTGTCGGTCGGTGGGCTCACCATCACGGTATTGGCCTCGGCGATAATCGACCGCAAGGGCATGGCGGGATCGGCGCCGTGGTTGGCGCTCATCTATCTCGTCACCGTAGGCATCGCCCTCATTGCGTTGTGGCCCGACCCCGCATCTCGCGGCCGTCTGCCCGACGGTGAAGTCCCCGTCGAAGGTGTTGCCGCCGCGTTGCCGACCGGGGTTCGTTACGAACACGCCGTTGCGGGCCGGTTCTTTCGACTCGTCACGCTCGGCTTCATCTTTGCCATGGGCGCGCAGGTCGGCGGCATTGCCCAGCTGTTCAAGTTCGGTACCGAGCGAGCCGAAATCGGCGCTGCGCTGGTGTCGGCTGTTGCCCTGGCATCGGTGGTGGCCCGCTTGATCGGCGGCGTGGTGGCATCTCGAGTGCAGCTGATCGCAATGACATCGGTGCTCAGTGCGGTGCAAGGGGTGTCCCTCATCTGGCTGAGCCAGTCCTTTGGCGAGTTCTCGCTCATCGCGGCGGCATTGTTGTTCGGCGCCACGATCGGCAACTTGTTGATGTTGCAGCCATTGGTGATCGCTGACCGATTCGGCGTGGTCGACTATCCGCGGATCTACTCGGTGCTGCAGTTGATCGTGACCGGGCTCGGCGTGGCCGGAGGGCCATATCTGTTGGGCTACCTGCACGACGTGTCGAGCTACACCACGAGCTATCTCGCCGCAGCGGGACTCAGCATGGCGGGCGCTGTGGTCTTCTGCCTGGCGTGGCGACTCGGGTCCGATGAGCCGGCGATTGCGCCGGCCTGACACCGACGGTAGGGCCGAGTGGTAACCCCACTAGGATTACCGGGTGAGCACCACCGCCGAGCGAGCAACATCTGACGACATCATGGCGGTTTTGCAGGGCGTCATCGACCCCGAACTCGGCGCCAACATCGTCGAACTCGGCATGGTGCCGAAAGCCTTCTTGGACGACGACGGCATTGCTCAGGTCACGATCGCGCTGACCACCATGGGTTGTCCGTTGCGGGCCCAGATCAAGAAAGACATCGAGGGGCGAGTCGACCAGCTGCCCGGCGTCGTCAAAGTCAAGATCAACTGGACCGAGCTCGAGCAAAAAGAGAAAGCCGAAGTCATGGCCATCGCACGCAAGCGCGTGGCCGAGAACCCTCCCGACAACGAGATCTCACCCACGACTCGAGTGATCATGATCGCCAGCGGCAAGGGTGGTGTGGGTAAGAGCTCGGTCACTGTGAACCTGGCCGCCGCTATGGCCAGCCAGGGCTTCACCGTTGGTGTGCTCGACGCTGATATCTGGGGCTACTCAGTACCGCGAATGATCGGCGTCGAAGGCCGACTCGAGGGCAGCGACGCCAATCAAGAGGGCGAGCGCCCCAAAATCGCACCGAACCAACGACGAATCGGCAAGGGACGCGTCAAGGTCGTATCCATGGGATTCCTGGTCGACCAGGAAGAAACCGCGCTCATGTGGCGAGGCTTGATCCTGAACCGGGCCGTGCAGCACTTCCTGGAAGACGTCCGCTGGGGCGACATGGACTACCTGCTCATCGACATGCCACCGGGTACCGGCGACGTGCAGATGGGCTTGGCCAAGATGTTGCCGCGGGCCGAGATGATCATCGTGACCACCCCCGCGGTGGCTGCGCAGAAAGTCGCCGCCCGCGCCGCCAGCATGGGACGCAAGAACTACCTGCGTATCGCCGGCGTGATCGAGAACATGAGCGCTTTCGTGGCACCCGACGGCGAGAGTTATCCGATCTTCGGCAGCGGCGGCGGCGAGAACCTGGCGAACGAGCTCGGCGTGCCGTTGCTCGGCCAGATCCCCATCGACACCGCCGTCGCCGAGGGAGGCGACATAGGCCAGCCCAGTTCAATCGGCGAAGGGCCGGCCAGCGATGAGATAAACCGCATCGCGAATCTGCTGGTAACCGAGGTGGCACCTCCGATCGACATGGGGACATGTACTGTTCGTCTGATGGAAGCACCGGTTTCGATCAATCTCAGCTCGTGAGCGGCGATCAGCCAGGTGCCCAACCCGGCGGCATCGACGGCCTGGCGAACCTGCCGTTTCAGCCACCGATCAAGCCAATGTTGGCCAAAGCAGTGGTGGGTATCCCCGAGCGCGATGATCTGGCCTTCGAACCCAAGTGGGATGGCTTTCGCTGCATCGTGTTCCGTGACGGCGACCAAGTGCACCTGGGTTCGCGGAACAGCAAGCCACTCACGCGGTACTTCCCCGAACTGATCGATCCGATTCGCCAGCAGATGCCCGACCGGGTGATCTTCGACTGCGAGATCATCGTGGCCATCGACAACCGGCTCGAATTCGATCAGCTTCAGCAGCGCATCCACCCGGCAGAGAGCCGAGTCAACATGCTGGCCGAGAAGACACCAGCCGAGATCGTGGCTTTCGATCTGCTGGCGCTGGGCAATCGTGACCTGCGCGTGACCTCTTTTGGCGAACGTCGAGAACTGCTCGAGTCGGTGTTCGCAGATGTTTCGCCGCCCATTCACCTCACACCGATCACCCGAGATCATGACACCGCCCACCAGTGGTTCGTCGACTTCGAAGGCGCCGGGCTCGACGGACTGATCGCCAAGCCGCTGGCCGGGCCCTACGCCGAGAACAAACGCTCGCAACTCAAGGTAAAACACATCCGTTCGGCCGACGCCGTCGTGGCCGGCTACCGCCTCCACAAAGACGGCAACGGTGTCGGGTCGCTCATGCTCGGCCTGTTCGATGCCGACGGCAACCTGCGCAACGTGGGAGTGGCCGCCAGCTTTACCGCCGCCCGCCGTACCGAGCTGCTCGACGAGTTGGCGCCGCTCACCGAGAATGCGCTCGAGGATCATCCCTGGGCGAGCTGGTCCGAAGCCGGGGCCCAGCAACAACATCGCTGGAATGCCGGCAAGGACATGAACTGGAACCCGGTTCGCCCCGAACTGGTGGCCGAGGTCAAATACGGTTCAACGCTCAACGGTCGTTTCCGCGAAGTTACGAAGATGCTGCGCTGGCGACCCGATAAAGAACCAGCCCAGTGCGATTACGACCAGCTAGACGAACCGGTGCCTCTCGGCTTAGACAAAGTCTTGAAGCCGTGATGCCCTTCTCCGTCATCATCGGGGTGAGGCACAGATGAAAACGATCAAAGTGTCTGCATCGCGACACAGAACAGAGGAGCAACACCGGATTCAGGTAGGAGCGAGGGACGAGCGTAGAGCGTGCGAGGGACGAGCCGCGGCAGTTGAGGAGAAGGCGTGTCCGACGAACGTCGGCCTGAGCGGAGCGGAGCAACACCGGATTCAGGTAGGAGCGAGGGACGAGCGTAGAGCGTGCGAGGGACGAGCCGCGGTGGTTGAGGAGAAGGCGTGTCCGACGAACGTCGGCCTGAGCGGAGCGGAGCAACACCGTGAACGGTGACCCGATCGAGCTGGAACTCGCCGGGAAGATGGTGCGGATAACCAGTCCGGACAAGGTCTTCTTCTCCAAGCGGGGTGAGACCAAGCTGGACCTGATCGACTATTACACGGCCGTTGCCGACCCCATGATGAAGGTCGTTGGTGGTCGACCGGCGCTCATGCAACGCTTTCCGGATGGCGCATCGGGTAAGAGCTTCTGGCAGAAGCGAGTGCCCAAGGGTGCGCCGGACTGGCTGGAAACCACCACCGTTTCGACACCCAACGGCACGACCAGCGAAGCGATCGTGCTAGCCGACCTTGCTCATGTCGTGTGGGCTGCTCATATGGGTTCGCTGTGTTTTCATGTGTGGCCCTATCCCGCGTCGCAGTCCGACATTGCCGACGAACTACGTATCGATCTCGATCCCCATGGCGCCATCACGTTCGACGACGTTCGCTGGGCGGCTCATCAGGTTCGAGCGTTGTTGCAGGAACTCGATATGACGAGCTGGGTGAAGACCACTGGCAGTAAGGGCCTGCACGTTTTCGTCAAGCTTGCGCCGCAGTGGGACAGCTACCAGGTGCGTGCGGCCGCAGTAGCGCTGGCTCGCGAGCTCGAGCGACGGCACCCTGATCGACTTACGGCAGCCTGGTGGAAAGAAGAGCGTGGCGATCGCGTGTTCATCGACTTCAACCAGAACGCGCCGCACAAAACGGTGTTCGGTGCATGGTCGGTCCGGCCCAGAGTCGGGGCCCAGGTATCCATGCCCATCAGCTGGGATGACGTCGACGAGGTCGACCCGAACGAACTCACGATCGCAACCGTGCCAGGCTTGGTCGATGAGTTCGGAGACGCATGGTCTGACTACAGCTCTGCATCTCAGTCGCTGGCACCGTTACTCGAGTTCCATGAGCGCGACATGGCAGCAGGGATGATGGACGCACCGTGGCCACCCGTGTACCCCAAGCAACCCAACGAACCGCCTCGGGTCGCTCCCAGCCGGGCGAAGAAGCCCGAGTGACGCAGCCGTTCGAAGACACTCCGGGGCGACCGTTGCTCGGGTGTGGTGAGACACGCCCCAAGTCAGATCTGCACGACCGAGAGATCATCGACGATCCGGCAGACGAACGCGTGCTGCTGTTCACCGGGCTTCGTGACCAAGCGCTGCGTCAGATCCGCGAGGCGCCCGGCGGCGACATGGAGGGCATCTTCATCGCCGAAGGCGACGTCGTTATCCAACGCGCTCTCGACGCTGGTCACTCCATGCACTCGGTCATAGTGGAAGCCGCCAGGACGCGCCCGCTCGAGTTCGACATAGGTTCGACTCCCCTCTATCGAATGGGTGAGCCTGTCGTGCAGGAGATTGCCTCGCATCGCCGCTACCGGGGTGCCATGGCTGCGTTCCATCGCCCGGCTCTGCGGCCCTTGGCCGACGTCGTTGCCGACGCCGACACCGCACTCGTGACCGAGGGCGTAAACAATCCGACCAACATGGGCGTGATGTTGCGCACTGCGGCCGCCCTGGGAGTGCAGGCGCTGCTGGTCGATCCCAGTAGCTGTGACCCGCTGGCACGCCGTACGTGTCGAGTGTCGATGGGGGCTGTGTTCGCCGTGCCCCACACGCGCCTGCCCGAGTTCCCAGAGGGACTCGAGCCGTTGCACGAACAGGGCTTCACCACGATTGCGCTGACCCCTGATCCCGATGCACAGCCTCTCGACTCGATCGGTTTCGATCCGGGGGAGCGAGTGGCGTTGTTGCTCGGCGCCGAGGAACCCGGACTCACCGCCGCTACTCAAGAGCGGGCGACCCATCGCGGCAGCATCCCCATGCATCAGGGTATCGACTCGCTCAATGTCGCCACTGCAGCGGCGATAGCGATGTGGCATGTGACGAGGGCTCGCCTGTGAGCCAGATGCTTCGGCTCACCATCATTGCTCTGGCACTGACCATGCTTGCTGGGGCCTGTGCCGGCTCCGACACACCCGAACAGCAAGCAAACGCGGTGGCGACGCCCACATCCACCTCGGTGTCGAGTCCGTCGCCGTCTCCGCCGGAGGCACCAACCCCCGCACCGGGCGCCACACCGACGGCGACGCCTGTGCCGACGGCGACACCCGTGTCGACCCCGACCCCTGTGCCGACCGCGACACCCACGCCTGTGGATACCACCCCGGTTGTGGTCGAAGGTGACGGCTGGGTCATCACCGAAGCTGACATCGCCCGCCTGGCGGCATTCACCGAGGACCGCCACGAGCTTGCATTCACATCGGTGGTCGAAGTGCGGGTCAGCCGCGATGTCGGCCAGCGGTTCGCGCCGAACTTCGAACCGTTCAGCGTCGAAGAGTGGTCGCTGCTACAGGCCCTGGGCTTGACCGAGCGCCAAGCCGATCGCGATGTCACCAACCAGGTGCGACGTGACCGCATTCGTGGACTCTGCTGTCGCTTCGACAATGGCACGCAGGTCATCGTGGAAATCGAAGACACCAAGCTCGAGACCGAAGCAATAATCATCCACGAGTTGACCCATGCATTGCACACCCAGCATCCCGACCTGTTTCGCAACACCAGGTTCGAAACCGACGAAACCCCCAAACCCTTTGCTGCGTCGATCGAGGGTGTGCCCCAGTTCGTGGCTTTTGCCTACTTGGCCTTGGCTCCGGCCGACGAGCTCGCGCTCGTCACCCCCGAGCTTCCGATCATTCGGCCCGACATGGTGCCACTGATCGGTGCCGGCCCGGCTCGGCACGTGAACTTCGCCTATGCCACCGGCCCTGCCTTCGTCGACGCAGTGGTGGCGGCACGCGGGATCGAGGGGCTGAATGACGTGCTCATCGAACCGGCGCAAACCACCGAGCAGATTCTGTTTCCCGAGAAGTACCTGGCGGGCGAAGTCGCGGTCGAGGTCCCTGATCCTTCTGCCCCGGCCGACGCAAACGTATTCTCGGTCGGGACGATCGGCGCCGCCATGCTCATGTTCTCGTTGACCGAGGAAATGGGCGACGCTGCTGCGCTCGAGCTGGTGGAACCATGGGCGGGTGACCGGTTCGTGAGCTACGGCGTGGGCGACAGAGTATGCATTTTGGCCAACATCAGGATGGACACGAGCGCAGCCCAGCAAGCGTTGGGCTCGGCGCTCTTGGACAGCCTGGGCCCGATGTTTCCCGACGCTCGAACTGCGGTCCGAGACGGGTATTTCGAACTACGTACCTGTGACGAGATCTGAGAGGTCAGATATCGACGTCTCCAAAGTCCAACCCCTCGGGCATTCCCTCTTCTCGGTGTCGGTCATAGAGGCCCCCATTCCCCGTAGCTGCGAGCACCCCCGTGCCGCGGTTGCGCCGTGCAGCAGCACGCTCAAGTCCACGGTCCAGGCAACGATGGCGAAGGGTTCGGCGGCGGCCTTCGACTCCCCCTTTGAGCAGGAGTCGACCGAACAGGATCGACTCCAGCCCCCTGGGGCCGGTTCGAGCACGGTGGCCACCAACGGCGTCAGTGGCCACGAATCTCAGTGCCAGGTGGTTTGCTCGATGTCGCGCCGCCGGGACTGGGCGGGGCGAGGGCGATGCTTCTTCGAAGCGTTGCGGGTGTTGCGAAACGAAACAGCAGAATTACGACGAGGCATGAAACCCAATCCTTCTCTTGGCGGTCGACATGACCGATAACCAACTGCATTGGCGCCGCCATTCGGCGCCGCTTTGGTGAGCATGCGCCTGACCAACGAATATGTCAAGCGTCAAAAATCGCCCATGAACGATCTACTGATCTGACCGCCACAACACCGGGAAAAGCGGATGATGCATGGGTGCCCCAGCGGCGAGTTCGTCGCCGAGTCCGGGAAACGGGGGCGACGTCGTCCACCGACGTGGGGCATGCACCATGTCGTCACCAAGGAAGCGGACCGAGAGCACTCGCCGACGATTGTGGCCCTCGACGCCTGCGGATCCGTGCACGGTCACCATGTTGAAGAACACCGCATCACCCGGTTCCAATTCCCAGCCGATCACCGGCCATTTCTCGGGGTCGGCGGCGAAGTCGGGCATCTCGGCCAGGCTCCCTTCGGGAAACCATTTGGCCTGCTCATCGAGGAAAGTGCGCGGCATGAACCATGGGCCACGGTGGGATCCGGCGATGAATTCGAGCGTGGCTGCTCGGGGCACCGGGTCCACGGGGAACCACATGCTGGCGTTCTGGTGACCATCGACGTTGTAGTACGGCTGATCTTGGTGCCACGGCGTGCGCTGTTTGGTGCCGGGTTCCTTGACCAGCATGTGGTCGTGATAGAGCCGGATGGTGGAGGCGCCCGTCAGTTCGGCAGCGATCGCTGCGCCGGGCGATTCTCGGACGAACCGCTCGATCTCGGGGAGGCGATCCCACGAGCGAAAGTCTTCGATGAATGCACCATCGTCGTCGGCGCTGGCCCGCTTGGCCATGGGGGACAGGTCAGCCAGGTTGGCCTCGATTGCCTGGGCTGCCATGGCTACGTGCTCCGCGGTGAAGGCTTGACGCACGCACACCGCTCCATCGCGCGAAAAGTCCCCTTCGATGATCACGGATCAAGCCTAGGACCAACTGCCTTCAGGGAAACTCGCTCGCACCGCTGTGCGCAGTGCGCCAGACTCTGACATGGGCGTGACAGCCAGGCCGGCCACCGCAGACGATGCCAACGCCATTGCGCGAGCGCACCTACGGGCGTGGCAGCACGCCTATCGGGGCGTCATTCCGGCTGCGCATCTCGACGCGCTCGACGTCGATGAACGCACGGCACATTGGCACCAGAACCTGACCGAAGCCGTGCTGCCCAATGGCACCCCGTCACCGGAGAACTTCGTGGCCGAGATCGCCGACCAGGTGGTGGTGGGTTTCGCCTGCGTTGGGGTGTGGCGCAACGACAGTGAGAACACCGAATTGGGTGAGCTGTGGGCCATGTATGTGGACCCCGACCATTGGGGGACCGGCGCTGGTCACGCGTTGATGGAGGCGACCTTCGATCATTTCGCCAACCAGCAGGTTCGCACCGGTTATCTGTGGGTGCTCGAGGCGAATCCCCGGGCCCGTCGCTTCTATGAACGCCAGGGATGGCAGGCCGATGATGTCACCGACGAAGACCACATCGGCGGCGCCCATATCGTGGAACGTCGCTACTCGATCTCGCTCTAGCCACCCCTGGGGTGTCGAGCCGCACGGCAAAACGAAAAAGCCCGACGTGCGCATTGCGCACATCGGGCTCTTCGGCGTTCTGTTCGTTCTGGTCAGACGGCAGTGAAGTTCTTGGTGCCTTTGACCTTGCCGTCGGTGCGCAACTTGACGAGGTGGCAGGCCACGTTGTTGGACGCCAGCTCCACGATCTCTTCGTCGATCTCGCCGTAGATGGCAGCCACGAGGTCTTCGACACGCATGGTCTCGCTGCCGAGTGTCGTGAGAATCTCGGCCTCGCGAGCTGCGCGGTGCGCGATGTAGTCGGCAACGAACGGCTTGGGTTCTTCGATCACGTAGCCGTGTGCCGGCGCAATGCGCTTGAGGCGAAGCTTGCGCAGCGACTCCAGCGACTTGATGTACGCCGCCATGTCGCCGTCGGGTGGGGCGTTGAGACCAACGCTTGGACCGTCGACGATCAGGTCGCCGGAGATCAACATACGTTCTTCTTCGAGCATGAAGCCCACGTTTTTGGCCGATGGGCCAGGCAGGTGCTTGGTGGTCAGGCGAAACTCGGTGCCGACCAGTTGCTGACCGTCTTTGAGCACCACGTCGACCTTGCAGTCGAGATCACACATGGCCATGACGGTGGCACCGGTCATCTTGGCCAGTTCGGGAACCGCGCCCGCATGTTCGGGATCGGCGTTGGTGACCAGGATCCACCTGATGAGATCGCCGCCACAGCCCACGATGGAGTCCAGGTGACCCTGGTCGTTGGGCCCAGGGTCGATCACTGCGATCTCATCGATGCCAACCATGTAGGTGTTGGTGCCGAGGCCGGTACGAGGTCCAGGGTTCATCGCCAGAATGCGGCGCGCCATGGGGCTGAGAGCTCGGGCCACACCGGGCACGATCTCCTCTCTTACCTCCTCCTCTTCTTCCTCAACCGGGTTGGTCATGAGCTTGACTCTGCTATTCATCAGAAGGCAACTCCGTGGTCGGGATGCGGTCCGCTTGGACCTCATCGACGTCTATGAAAGTGCGGCCTGGACGCCCCGGTGACCCGGGACGATTGCCGAAGTTGGTGCCGAACGCGAAGCCACCAGTGGTTCCAGCGACCGATACCTTGCCGCTGAATCGCTTCAGCAGCAAGACACGTGCCAATGCACGAATGGGCGGAATGAACATCGCGAGCCCCACGGCATCAGTGAAGAAGCCTGGGGTGAGCAGCAATGCTCCGCCGAAGATCATGAGCGCGGCGTCGGCCAGTTCTTTCGACGGCATCTTGCCTTGCGCGAGGGTGCTGCGAACCCGGTTGATGGCACCAGTGGTCTGCCATTTCATCAGTGATGCGCCGATCAGGCTCACGGCGAGCAACAAGCTGATCGACGGGAGCCATCCCAAACCGTTGGCCACCTGGACCAGAACGTAGAACTCCACCACTGGTACGACGATCAACAAAAGAAACACGACCCCGAACATGAATACGTAAGTCTACGGACCAATGCCCCGGTTGGCTCCGCGGGTCGGGTTATGCTCCGGATTTTTCGTGTTTTTCGCCAAATTCGGGAGCTGGTTGGCACGAAGGACACCAGTACGTGCTTCGGGCTTGATCGCCGTGGCGGCGCATCTGTATCGTTCCGCGACAGCGCCGGCATGGTTGACGTTGGCGCCCGTAGACACCGAGTCCGCCAGCAACGGTGGTACGACTTGGTGTGTCGAGGTTGGCCTGAAGTTGGCGGGCGGCGGTCGCAAAGAGACGGTGTCGGACATCGTCATCGATGTTTTCGACCTTGGCGAACGGCCACACTCGGCACGCCCACAGAGCTTCACTTTTGTAGACATTGCCGATTCCGGCGGCGACTCGTTGGTCGAGCAGTACTTCGGCGATCGAGGTGTCTGGCTCGGCAATGTTGGCGACTCGGTCGACGATGAGATCGATGTCGACGCCAGGCAGACACAGGTCGGGTCCGAGATGCGACAGCGGGTTGGGTTGGCCGTCGATGTCACGCCAGGTGCGCACCGTGGGCGCCGCGAAGCACACGGCGACCCAGTCAGGAACCTCGATCACGGCTCGCGCCAGGTGCGCCGGCTCCTGCCACTTCTCGTGGGTGCGGTAGATGTGCCAGGACCCCGTCATTTTCATGTGCGTGTGCAGCACGAGTTGTTTGGGGAAGCGGACCAGCAGGTTTTTGCCCCGCGCTTCGACGGCCTGGATCGTGTCGCCGACCCGCGGGCGATCACCTGTCAGGCGTTGGGCCTCGAACCGCACGATGGGTTGGCCCTCGAGCACCGGTCGCAGCCGATTGGCGGCGCGGTGAATCGTGTCGCCTTCAGGCACAGGGCTGGTTCGCTACTGCTTGAGCCACTGCCGGAATGTCTGCGTGCCACGATCGCCAGCGTTGCTGACATGGACACCGGCGAGCGCTTCGCTCAGAACGCCGACCTTGGGAAGCGGGACCTTGCGCGGGACCGTTTTGCGAATCTGCTTGTAGATGTGGGCGACATCGGCGAATCGCATGAGCTCGGGGCCGCCGTAATCGCGCACTCGCTGTGATGGGCCGACCTGCACCAGGCCCACGACTCGACCGGCGATGTCTGCCGGTGCCACGGGTTGAATCGGTGCCGCCTTTGGCAGGGGCAGGAACGGCCCCTGCAGCAGCTTCTCGACCGAGGGATGCGTATGGGTGACTCGTTGAATGGTGTAGCCCAGGCCCTCGGTCTGCTCGATGACCTGTTCGGCTTGCCACAGCCCCTTGCGATGAGCGAGCGAGCTGATGTCGGCGCCAACGCGTGACAACAGAATCAGATGCACACCACGGTCCGCACATGCGGTGGCCAGCGCTCGAACGGCGTCGGGGATGTCGTGGCTTCCGCCCGGTCGCGCGTCGGCGGCATGGATCACGGTCGAGACGCCTTCGAGCGCCGCGCTGACACTGCTGTGGGTATCGAGTTCCACCCCCACTTGCCCGTCGGCGATCAGGTCGTGGTCGATGGACATGACCGGCCCTGCCATGTCACCAACACCGGCTACCGGGGTGAAGTCGTGCCTCACCAGCCGCGGCAATATGGCCTTGCCAATCGGGCGATCGGTTCCGGTCACCAAGACTCGAGTCATAGCTCAGCACGCTATCTGTTTTCGACGCCAGGCTGCTTGTGCACACACATCTCCTTGCGACCAGAATGCCAACGGAATAGATCAGCCGCGCTGCCGTTACACCTTCTGTACCGGTGTGCAGACCGGTTATCCCTCCAGCGAATCTTCGCAAGAGGGGAACGCCTCGGTCCGATGGAGACCTCCCGCTCTGTCGGACCAGGCAGACAACCGTGTTTCTTCGCTCCGCTCGGGCCGGCGTTCGCCGGACATGGTTTCTGGTCGGTTGCTGCGGCTCCGCCGCTGCCCGGTCGTCTCTCGCTCCTGTGTGGGTACCACCGCTGCGCTTGGGCCGGCGTTCGCCGGAGAGTCTGCGGGGACCGTCGATGGATGCAGCTCGGACAGCCGCAGCGAAGCAAGGTGTACTATCCCGGCTCGGTCGCTCCGCCGCTGCCCGCTCGTCCCTCGCTCCTATGTGGGTATCACCGCCGCGCTTGGGCCGGCGTTCGCCGGAGAGTCTGCGGGGACCGTCGATGGATGCAGCTCAGACAGCCGCAGCGAAGCAAGGTCTACTACCCCGGCTCGGACGCTCCGCCGCTGCCCGGTCGTCGGTCGCTTTCACCGGCGCTTCGGCTGGGCTCAGGGTCGGTAGTTCCAGCCTTTGTAGCCGCGGACGAAGCCCGCGCTTTCGAGGATGTCGGTGAGATCGGATTCGCCTGCGGGTTCACCGTCGATCTTGCTGATCTCAAGGCGAGCCCTTCCTTCGGCGACGGTGCGAGCAAGCGCGTGGGCCCATCCGGTGCGCACGGCGGCTTCGGGGAATGCCAGCAAGCTCTTGCCGCCACGTTCTACATACACGAGCGGATCGCCGTTGTCGATCACGACCAGCGCGCCCGCGCTGCGAGAAGGCCGCCCTGCACTGTCGGGCCACTGAAGCGATGCACCGAACGGCTGGCCCGGATCGGTTGCCGCCAGCACCATGATGTCGTCGTCTTCGCCCCGGCGCCGCAAGCGGTCGACGGCGCCCGACAAGGCAAACTGCGCAGCACCGAGCCCGGCCACGAAATAGCCGCGACGCACCTTTCCTTGATCCTCGAGCGCCTTGAGCACCGGGTAGACACCGGCGAAGCCGCCCTCGTTGCCTTCGCCCAGGGCTGCTTCGCGGGTGAGCACGCCGTAGCGCTCGAGCAATTGCACGGCACGAGCATGAGCCGATGCGGTTGGCGTAGGGCGGGGTTCGAGCAGGGGAGCGACCAGGCTCCATCGCCCGGCTGCGGTTGGCGGGCCGGTTGCGCTGACTCGTCCCGGGCGTGGGCGACGGCGCTTGGAAGCCGCCTTGGCGCTGGTCTTGGTTCCCTTGCCCTTGAGCATGGATCGGATCGGGGCGAGTGAGTCGTTCGTGACCTCGCCGGCCCACACCAGATCCCAGAGCGCGCCCAGCACCGCCGAGTCGTTGTAGTCGGCGCCGGCTTCGGAACATGCGCGGACCAGGTCGGGCCAGAAGCTGGCGCCTCGCTGTGCCAGGTGGGCTCGAATGGCGTCGTGAGAGTCACCTTCGACCGGTTCGTCGGCCGGGCTCACGAACAGCGATGCCGTGTCGCGAAACAACAGCCGTATGCGTCCGTCGTTCTGGCCAATGGATCCTGCGCCGACCCAGATCAGGTCGCCCGAGGTGCAGAGTGCGTCGAGGTCGGCCTGGCTGTAGTCGGCCATGCGAACCGCCAACACGTCTCGCTCGAGCACCGATGCGGGAATGGGAGCGGCCTGCAGGATCGACAGCACGTCTACCAGCCCGTCGATGCCACGGCGGGGTGTGCCCACGCCCTGCCAGCGAGGCAGGAAGCGTGCGAGTGAGTCGGCTTCGACCGGCTCGACCTCTTTGCGAAGCGCCGCCAGCGAGCGACGTCGCAGGCGACGCAGCACGTCTTTGTCGCACCACTCGCGGTCTTTGCCGCCGGGCCGGAACTCGCCTCGGGTGATGCGCCCGGTTGCTTCGATGCGTTCGAGCGAATCGTAGATGCGATCGACGCCGATGCCGAAGCGGTGCGCCACCTGGGTGGCCAGGAAAGGGCAGTGGGTGCGAGCGAAACGTTCGACCAGGTCATCGAGCGGGGTGTCGACCGGGTCGGTGAAGGCTGCGGGTAAGCCAACGACGATGGCGGTACCCAGCGCATCGCGGACGCGGGCGGCGTCCTCGGCGGCCACGATTCGGTCTTCGCCGGCGATGTTCGCCACGAATGCCCGGCGCTCGGCAACCAGCTGATCCACGAACGATTCGGTCGCTGCTGGCTCGGTGACACGAGCGGCGAGTTCGAGCATGGATTGGGGACCGAGCTCGCGCAGCACGTCGTGGACTTCGTCGGCGTCACGGGCAGCACGATTGTCTACCAGCCGCTGCAACTCCAGCTCCAGATCGGCCATGACATCGGCATCGAGTAGGTCACGTAGCTCTTCGGCGCCGAGCAGTTCGTTGAGCAGGTCTTTGTCGAGTGCCAGCGCGGCGGCGCGACGCTCGGCCAGCGGTGCATCACCCTCGTACATGTAGGTGGCAATCCAGCCGAACAGCAGTGACTGCGCAAACGGTGATGCCTTGGGGGTCTCGACGGCTTCCATGCGGATGGTGCGGTCACTGATGCCGGCCATGACACTGCGCAGGGCTGGCAGATCGAAGACGTCGTTGACGCATTCACGCACGGTCTCGAGCAGGATCGGGAAGTCGGGGTATCCCTGCGCGGTGGCGAGCAGATCGGCCGCCCGTTGGCGTTGTTGCCACAACGGTGTTCGTTGCCCGGGGCGGCGTTTCGGAAGAAGTAGCGCCCGTCCGGCAGCTTCGCGGAAGCGAGACGCGAACAGCGCCGTCTGCGGAAGCTGCTCGATCACCAGCTGATCTATCTCGGCCGGATCAAATACCAGCAGATCGATGGGCAGGTCGTCGAGATGCTCGGGCAGGCGCAGCACGATGCCGTCGTCGCTGTAGATCATCTCTATCGAGGTGCCGAACTCTTCTTCGAGACGGGCCCGCAGCGCCATCGACCACGGCGCATGTACCTGGGCGCCGAACGGCGTGTGGATGCAGATGCGCCAGTCGCCGATCTCGTCGCGAAAGCGCTCGACAACCAGCGTGCGATCGTCGGGGACGGTGCCGGTGGCGTCGGCTTGCTCGTCGAGATAGCCGAGCAGATTGTCGGCGGCCAAGGGATCCAGACCGACCTCGGCGTGAAGCCACTCGACGGCGTCGGGACGGGCTCGCAGATCGCGGATGAACTCGCCCATGGCTTCGCCGAGTTCGATCGGGCGGCCAGGGCCATCACCATGCCAGAAGGGCATCTTGCCGGGCACACCCGGCGCGGGCGTCACGATGACGCGCTCGAAGGTGATGTCTTCGATACGCCAGCTCGACGCTCCCAGCAAGAACACTTCGCCTGGGCGACTCTCGTACACCATCTCTTCGTCGAGTTCGCCGACACGGGTGCCGTCGGGCAGGAAGACACCGAAGAGTCCACGGTCGGGGATCGTTCCCGGGTTGGTCACGGCCAGGCGTTGCGCGCCTCGGCGGCCGCGGACTTCGTCTTCGACGCGGTCCCATACGATGCGCGGGCGAAGCTCGGCGAACTGCTCACTGGGGTAGCGCCCCGCCAGCAGATCCAGAGTGTTGTTCAGCACGTCGTCGCTGATGTCGGCGAAGTTGGCGCTGCCCCGCACGACTGCGGCCAGCTTGTCGATGGGCCAGTCGTCCATGGCGCACATGGCCACGATCTGCTGCGCGAGCACGTCGAGCGGGTTGCGCAGGAAACGAGTGGACTCGATCAGACCGTGTTGCATGCGATACGACACGACGGCGGCTTCGACCAGGTCAGCGCGATGTTTGGGAAAGATCTTGCCTCGGCTCACGTCGCCCACGTTGTGCCCGGAACGGCCGATGCGCTGTAGCCCGCGACTGACGGCTCCCGGCGACTCGACCTGGACCACCAGGTCGATCGCGCCCATATCGATACCCAGCTCGAGCGAGCTGGTGGCGATCAGGCCCTTCAGCTCGCCGCGCTTGAGCTGGTCCTCGATGATCAACCGTTGCTCTCGGCTGATCGACCCATGATGCGCCCGCACGAGGGGTATCTCGGTGTCGTCTGTACTGTCGGACTCCGCAAGCGAGTTCGGGTACGGCGAGCTGACCATGGCCTGCGCGCCGGCTTCTCCCGTCTGTGAATACGGAAGCGTGCGCGGAGGCGACGGAGGAGCCGACCCATCAGATTCGTCAGTGCTCCCTGCCAACGAAAGGGCGGAGCCTGCGGAGCCCTCGGGCGCCCCTTCGCCAGCTGCTTCGGCAATCGCAGCTTGTTCGTCGGCGAGTTCGTTGAGTCGGTTGGCCATGCGCTCGGCCAGGCGCCGGGAGTTGACGAAGACGAGCGTCGAGCGGTGCGACTGGATCAACTCGAGCAGTCGGGGATGAATCGAGGGCCAGATGCTCTTGCGAACAGGCCCGGCTGCAGCGGGGCCGCTCTGGGGGCCCTCGACGAACGTCCCCAGGTCACCCATGTCTTCGATCGGTACGACCAGCTCGATGTCGAGCGCCTTGCGCACACCGGCGTCGATGATGGTCACCGGGCGCCACTCGTTGTTTTCGCGGCCGCCCAGAAAGCGTGCGGTTTCTTCGAGGGGACGCTGGGTGGCGGACAGGCCGATGCGTTGCACCGGCGTGTCGTTGATGGCTTCGAGGCGCTCCAGGGTGAGTGACATGTGGGCACCGCGTTTGGTGCCAGCGAGGGCGTGGATCTCGTCGATGATCACGGCTTCGACGCGAGTCAGCCCGGCACGAGCCTGCGAGGTGAGCATCAGGTAAAGCGACTCGGGCGTGGTGATCAGAATGTCGGGCGGCCGCTTGGCGATCTGGCGACGTTCCTTCTGCGAGGTGTCGCCGGTGCGTACGCCAACCGTGGGTTGCTGCGTTGGCGTGCCCAAGCGCTCGGCGGCCAACGTGATGCCCTTAACCGGCCCACGCAGGTTCTTGTCGACGTCGACGGCCAGGGCGCGCAGCGGTGAGATGTAGACGATGCGGGTGTGGGGGTCGTCGGGCGGTGTCGGATCCGTCGTGAGCCGATCGATACCCCACAGGAACGCCGTGAGCGTTTTGCCGGAACCGGTGGGCGCCAGGATCAGCGTGTTGTCACCGTTGGCGATTGCTGGCCAACCCATCTCCTGGGGCGGCGTTGGCTCAGGGAAGCTCGCTGAAAACCACTCGCGCACCGGCGGGCTGAACTGATCGAGCGTCACAAGTCAAACGATACGAGATCCACCATCTCGATGCGCACCCGAGCGAAACCTGCGTAAGTGGGCGGGTCGGTTACGCAGGTTGGGGTGTGGGACCTGCGTAAGTGGGCGGGTCGGTTACGCAGGTTGGGGTGTGGGACCTGCGTACGTGGGCGGGTCGGTTACGCAGGTTGGGGTGGGTTGGGGCTACAGAGCGAGATCGCTTGCGGGATGCGAGGCGACGCAGAATTCGTTGCCGGCGGGGTCGGACAAGGTGGCCGCGATCTGCGCCTGACCACGGCACTTTCCCGGTGACTCGCCACGAAGACGATGGTCGGCCAGGACCGAACACCACCCGGCGGGATCAGGCCAGGACGGTGGCGGAGTCGCCGGTGTCGACGATGGTCAGTCGTCTCGTTGCACGGGTGATGGCAACGTAGAGCGAGCGCAGGCCCTGGGGTTCGTACTCGACGATCGAGTCGGGCTCGATGACGATGGCGGCGTCGAGTTCAAGACCTTTGACCATGCTGACCTCGATCACCGACACCTCTTTCTCGAGGGCGCCGGCATACGCGACACCGTGGTCGATGCCGGCTTGGTCGAGAAATGCCGAGACATCGTCGGCTGCGCCGGTGGCGCAGATGATGGCGATGTTGCCGGCACCGATTGCGGCTCGTTCGTGGGCGACGGCGTCGGCCAGGGCGGTGCCGAAGTTTTCGGGATCGGTGACCACGAAGCGGGGCGGATCACCCTCGGAACGCACGGCGACCGGCGCCTTCAGATCCGGCATGGCCTTGGCCAATACCTTGGCGGCCAGGTCCATGAGCGGCCCGGGTAGGCGGTAGCCAACCGTCAACTCGTGGCGGGTGATGCCCTTGGGAGTCGGCAGGTGTTCGGTGACACTTTCCCAACTGTCGTGGGCCCACGCACTGGTTGCCTGGGCGATGTCGCCCACGATGGTCATGGATCCGCCGAGCGAACGGCGAGCCACCATGTGCAGCTGCATCGGCGAGAGGTCTTGGGCTTCGTCGATCACGATGTGACCGTAGGTGCGCGACGTGTGTTCCTTGGTGCTGCCCGAGGCGGGACCGACCAGTCGGTTCAGTTCATCGATCAGTGGCACATCGTGGGCGGTCCAGAGCAGATCGTCGACGTCGTCGACGCGAGGCCGGTAGAGCTGTTCGATCTCGGCACCGAAGTCGCGTTCGCCTGCGGCCCGCAAGAGCGAGCGAAAGCCGTAGAAGTCGTGCAACATCTCTTCGGCGGTTATGACCGGCCACATCCATTCGAGAGCTTCTCGAATCTCGGCCGAACCGTGCAGGTTGTCTTTCAGTTCTTCGGGGTCGACGTCGTAGCGGCCGTTGGCTGCGAGCTTCTCGTAGAGCGCTTCGACCACGAACTTGCGGCCATGGTTGTGGAAGCGTGCCCGGCGGCGAGTCTGGTCGATCAGTTCTTCGCTGTCGGCGACACTGAATCGCAGGCGCTGAACGCCATAGGTCACGACCAGATCGCTGCGAAGCGCACGCTGGCGTTGCCGAACCACCCGGCGCATGACCTTGAGCATGCGCAGGTCGCCTTTGACTCGGGCGATGTGGCTGGGGTCGTTGCCGCGAACACGTGCGCCGGGCACGAAGTCGCCGAGCACGGTGAGTTCGACGCCGGACTCGCCGAGCGACGGCAGCACCTGTTCGATGTAGGTCAGGAAGAGTCGGTTCGGCCCGATCACGAGCACGCCTTGACCAGCGAGCGGGAAGCGATGGGTGTAGAGCAGGTAGGCAGCGCGATGCAGCGCGACCACCGTCTTGCCGGTGCCGGGGCCGCCTTGCACGATGACGGCGCCAGCCAGCGGCGCACGAATGATCTCGTCTTGCTCGCCCTGGATGGTGCCCACGATGTCGCCCAAGCGGCCGGTGCGCCCGGACTCGAGCGCTGCTACCAGCGTGCGTTCGCCCTTGAGGCCGGTGTGTTCACCTTCGCCGGTGAAGTATTCGTCTTCGATGCCCAGCAGCTCGCGGTAGCGGGTGATGAAGTGGCGGCGACGGGTCAGGCCCATGGTCTGGCGCCCGGTGGCGCGGTAGAAGGACTCGGCAATGGGAGCTCGCCAGTCGACGACCATTGGATTGCGTTCATCGTCGAAGACCGCCACCCTTCCGATGTGGTAGTCGTCGCCGGCTGCGAGATCGATACGACCAAAGATCAGTGACTGATCGCCGATGTCGAGGTCTTCGAGTCGGCTGCGGACCTTGTCGGCCAGCACATCTCGTTCGTAGCGAGCCTGGTGCGTTCCGCCTGCGCCCGACTCGACATTGCCAGTGATGCTCTGCGCAGATTCACGAGATCGGTCGAGGCAATCGTACGCATGCGCGATGTAGTCCGACTCGGCCGCAAAGTCAGGATGTTCCGCATCGCTCATGAGAGATCCTCCCCAAAAAAGGGGGTGGTTCATCGTAGTCCGATCCCGCCAAAACCGCGGCGTGTCCCAGGTCGGCCAGTAGCGTCGCAGCGTGCTCCCCCTGATTTGTATTGATGTCGACGGCACGCTCGTCGGTTCGACTCATGTGCCCACCAACGCGGTCTGGGCCGCGGCTGCACGGGCCGTTGCTCGGGGTCAACATCTCGGGTTGTCGACAGCTCGGGGCGCGTTCGGGCCAACGCTCAACTACGCACGGCGTCTCGATCCGAACGGCTGGCACATCTTCCACAACGGGGGTGCATTGGTGCATACCGGTACCGGCGAGATCCGAGGCAGCAGGGTCGACGACGTGGTCGTGCAAGCCGCCAGTGATATTGCCGACCGCCACGGTTGGTTGATCGAGTTCTACTCGGCCGACGACTACACGGTCGAGACCACCAACGAGATCGCAGCCGACCATGCTGCCCTGATGGGCGTGCCGCTGGTGAGTCGCACACGAGACACGCTCCAGAGCGACATCGTGCGCGTGCAGTTCGTGGTACCGGTCGAGATGGCACCCATGGTGCTGGCGGAAATGGCCACCCAAGACGCCGTGGTCGTGGGGGCTACATCGCCCGTGCAGCCCGGCATCGTGTTCGTGTCCTGCACCAAGCCCGGCGTGTCCAAGGGTGTTGCGATCTCGCGCATCGCCGACGAAATGGGTATCAGCGTGGCCGACGTGATGATGGTCGGCGACGGCGACAACGACGTCGACGCGCTCGGCGCAGTCGGTCACGGGGTGGCCATGGCCAATGCTGTGCCTGCCGCCAAGGCCGCTGCTTCCTACGAAGTCGCCCACGTCGACGATGATGGCCTGGTCGAAGCGCTAGAGCTCTCCACCACTCTCTGAAAGCGGCACGGTCGAGTCGTAGCCGACCACCACGCCATCGGCTTCGTACACCGCCAAGGTCAGACCTGGGCGTTGGTAGAAGACCGGCGACTCAGTGGTTATGGGCCAGCCTGCGAGCATGCTTTCGTCCCAGTTCTCCACAGGATCGATTACGGCGAATCCTTCGGTCCACAGGTCGAGGTCGCCGGGGACGACGCGCACGGCATATCGAATGGTCCAGTCGGACGGTCCCGGGATCATGCCGGTGGAATTGTCCCGATAGACGATGTGGAACTGGGTGTCGAGAATCGGGCTCCGCTCGGTGATGTAGTCGGTCAAGAAGTCGACGCGGTCGGCAGTGGTGTCGAATGCTGAGCTTGCGGTGTCGGTGGTTCTGCCAGGGTCATTGCTGCCGCTGAGGTAGCCGCAGCCGCTGACCAGACACAGCGCAACGAGCACGATGGTGGCCAAACGGTTCATCGCCCGAGTGTGACACGCCGGTCTCACCCCACCACGTCGGACGTGTACCAGTTGCACGTCCCGTCTGATCGGACGCCTACCAGGACACGTCGCTGCTGGTGGGTGGATCGAGAATCCGAGATGGTCAGATAGCGTCGGGGGGTGCCCAAGGATCTGTCAGAATCGCCTTTCCTCGCAGCTTGTCGGGGCGAGAAGCCGAGCCGGGTGCCGGTGTGGTTCATGCGCCAGGCCGGACGTTCGCTTCCCGAGTACAAGGCCGTGCGGGGACCCGGTTCGATCAACCAGGCCATTGCCGATCCTGATCGCGCCACCGAGATCACACTGCAGCCCGTGCGGCGGTATGGCGTCGACGCCGCAATCCTGTTCAGCGACATAGTCACGCCGGTGCACGCGATCGGCTTCGGCATCGACATCAAGCCCGGTGTCGGCCCGGTCGCCGAGAAGCCGATCACCAGTAGCGATGATTTGCCTCGGTTGCGCCCGCTCGATCCCGAGGCTGACGTGCCCTATGTGCTCGAGACCGTGCGCAACCTGGTCGCCGAACTCGACGTGCCGCTCATCGGTTTCGCAGGCGCGCCGTTCACCGTCGCCAGCTATCTGATCGAAGGTGGCCCGTCGAAGAACAAGGGCAAGACCAAGTCGATGATGCTCGACAACCCGCATCTGTTCGACCAGATCATGGACCGGTTGGCGGACCAGGCAGTCACTTCGCTGACGGCACAGGTCGAAGCCGGTGCTTCGGCGGTGCAGCTGTTCGACAGCTGGGCTGGCTGCCTGTCGCCGCAGATGTATCAGCGCCACGTCATGCCGGCTAGCCAGAAGATCTTCGAAGCAATCGCTTCGCTGGGTGTGCCCCGTATCCACTTCGGCGTTCACACCGGCGAACTGCTGACGCTCATGCGAGACGCCGGCGCCGACGTGATGGGCGTGGACTGGCTCGTGCCGCTCGATGTGGCTCGCCAGCGCCTGGGGCCCGATGCCATCTTGCAGGGCAACCTGGACCCGGTGGTGGTGCTCGCCGAGTGGCCATCGGTTCAAGCTGCTGTCCGCGAAGTACTCGCCGCCAACGGGGGTCATCATGGCTACATCTTCAACCTGGGTCACGGTGTGCTTCCTGACCTCGATCCCGTGCGCCTGAAGCAGGTCGTCGACCTGGTCCACGGCGAAGGAAGCGCGCACCTGCGATGATCGAGCCGGTCATCGTCATCGGCGGCGGCATAGCCGGGCTCAGCGCAGCGTGGCAGCTGAAGCGTGATGGCATGCCGGTACACCTGTACGAACTCGACGACCAGGTCGGCGGCAAGGTGCGGTCGAGTGAGTTCGCGGGCCGCACGGTCGACGAAGCCGCCGATGCGTTCTTGGCGCGCGTTCCCCACGGGATCGAACTGGCCGCCGAACTCGGCCTGGGCGATCGCCTGATCTCGCCGACTGCCCGCAAGGCGCAGGTGTGGACCGTCAACGGGCTCATGTCGCTGCCCGAGCCGCACGTGCTGGGCATTCCGCTCGAGCGGGACTCGGCCGAAGCGCTGCTTGGCGCGGGTGCCGCCGACGCACTCCAGGCCGACATGGCGCGCACCGAACCCGATCCGGTGCGAGACGACGACACCATCGGCTCGCTGGTGCGCCGGCGACTGGGCGACCAGATTCACGAGGCGCTGGTAGACCCGCTGATCGGCGCGATCAACGCCGGCGACACCGACAACCTGGCGCTGTCGGCGTCGTCGCCGCAGATCCTGGCCGCGGCGAATGCCGGCCCCAGCCTGATCAACTCGCTGCGCCGCATGAAGGCCGGCTCGGATCCCGATGCGCCCGTATTTCACTCCTTCGTGGGGGGCATGCGCGTGCTGGTCGACGCACTTGCCGCGTCGCTCGACGGTCACATCACGACCGGCGTCGGCGTCGATGCGCTCGATCGGCTTCCCGATGGCGCACTACGCCTGACGCTTTCCGACGGCCAGGTCCTTGCCGCTCCCGCCGTTGTGCTGGCCTGCCCGGCACCTGCCGCTGCGGCGCTCACCACCGGGTGGTCAGACGCCAGCACCGACCTGGCGGCGATCCCCTTGGTGTCGGTCACGCTGGTGTCGCTTGCGTATCCGGCAGGCTCGGTCGAGGTTCCCACCGAGCTCAGTGGCTTCGTGGTTCCCCGCAATGCGGAACTGCGAATCACTGCGTGCTCGTATGCCATGCAGAAGTGGCCTCACCTGGGCGGCGACGTCGATCTGCTTCGGGTCTCGGTCGGCCACGGCCGCGATCAGATCACGCCCAAGCTGCCCGACGAGGAACTGCTTGCCCTCGTGCGAGCTGACCTGGAGACCGCCATTGGTCTCACGGCAGAACCGGTCGACGTGCGCGTTTCACGTTGGGAGCGAGCCTTCCCGCAATACGTGGTGGGTCACGCCGAGCGCCTGGGCCTTATCGAGGGTCAGCTGAATCCCGACGGCGTGTTCCTGGCCGGCATGGGTTACCGAGGCATCGGCATCCCGGCATGTATCGATCAGGGTCGTAGCGCCGGGGTCGATGCCATCTTGCATGTGCTCGAGCACCACGATCAGGGGCTCAGGAATCCCCAGCCATAGGTGGCGCTGCCAGTTCCTGTCATTTCCACCTGCAGGAAGTAGGAGGCAGCGGGTTCGATTGCGACGGCGACAAAATCGAACTCCTGTCCGGCGAAGCAGGCGTATTGCGCCAGCCGATTGCCCCCTCCGTCGAAGAGAGTGGCCACCAACTCTGCCTGGTCCCGGTCGATGAAATCGTCGCAAAGGACGTTCAGAGTGATCTCGGGAAAGGCGGGGTCGGTCTTGCGTCCGTCAGATGCGAGCAGTTCTTCCCCGGTGAACTTGAACCAGTCCTCGTTGTCGCCTTCGGGCGCAGACAACGTGTTGTTGACCTCGCTCGGCAACCGGCCAGAAGTCGGGTTGTTGGCACTGTCGCCGTCTTCGGGGGCGATGTTGTAATCGATCTCGACGACTGGGTCGGCGAAGGTCGGCGTGACGGCCAGGCGATAACTGGCGTAGGGGGCGAAGCCGTTGACGAAGTCATAGCGCGCCGGGTCGACCGTTTCAGTCGACTGGCCCAATGGCGTCAGTGCCACTGCGAGTGTGTAGCGACCGTCGAGACCGGAGTCGGTAAAGGTGAATCCCTCGCCTGGCTGCCGGCAATGGTCGAAATCCTGAATGGCGGCAGTCTCGACCTCTATGTCTGCGGCGCCTACAGCTATAACGCTGGTGTCGGCATCCAATTCGGGTGCGACGCATTCGAACGACCACGAGAGACCGACCAGGCCTTGGTCGGTCCCAGAAATGAACACGAAGACATCTCCGTCGTCGCTTCCGACCGAGACGTCGCCGGTGAACACCTGCGGTCCGACCAGCTCGATGCGTTGTGGCGACAACAGGCTGTTGCCGTCAGGTGCCGCCCGGGTGTTCGCTGATGGCGGTGTCGGCGTCGGGGTCGGCGTCGGCGTTGGGGTAGGAGTGGGTGGCGGCGGGGTTGGTGTCGCAGTTGGTTCAGCTGCTGGCGCGGTGGTGGGCGTTGGTGTTGCGGTGGGCGCGGTGGCTGCGCCGGCAGTGGGTGTTGCCTGGGGTGCCGCGCCTGTTTCGGTGGGAACCGCAGCTGGAGGCACTGCGGTGGCGGGCACCGGTGTCGCTGCCGCAGCGGCGTCGCCGGCGTCGCCGGGATCCCCATTTTGATCGTCTGCAGGAGCAACATTCACTGCAGCAACCGTCGGTGCCGGGTTGGTGGAATCGACCACCGCCGTCGGGATCTCGCCCACGACTGTCTGGTCACCTACATCTATGGAGCTGGCCACGTCGGTGCCGCTCGAAGCAGCGCACCCGGCCAAGACGAGCGCCAGCGCGCATGCGGTCAGAGCTGCGGGCAGCGGAAATCGACGGGGGTTCATGATTGTCAGTCCTAACCAGGGGGCGGGTGCAGACAACTCTGCCTCATCACGTCGTCGCCCTCTGTGTCTCAGCGCGCAGAAAGTGTGTGGCAGATGCGACATCTACGAGCGCAAGTGACCTGTTTCAGGTTGGCGACGAGGCGGGAGTGGCCTCCGCATTCATATCGGCGAGACACATGCTGAGCCCAGCGACGGTGTTGCGGTCGTAGTCGGCGTTGCAGAAGTCACCGATCTTGCCATCGCAGTTGATGTCCCAGCCGTGGATGCAATTGAAAGTGCAACTGCGACCAGTCATGATGAGAAAGTCGAAGCCCTGACCGTTGTTGAAGCGATCGCCCACCGACTGTGACATGGCGTAGGTCTGCACGATGTCGTCTTCGACGCAAACAGGTCGGAGAAATCTGTTGATGCCACCGGCCGGTGCCACGAACTGGTCGAGCACCAGCGCAGGTCGTAGACAATCGCCGTTGCCGATTTCGAAGGTGTACAGCACGTTGGTGGCGCATGGCCGGGGCAGGTCGAAGGTACAGGTGCCGAAGTAGAGAACACCGAACTCGGCTTCGTCGCAGAGCGCCACGTTGGAGCCAACTGGCGAGTAGCCATCGAGCATGCACCCGATCTGGTTGCCCAGCTGTAAGCCGGTGGAGCTATAGCCAGGCGGGCACACGTTGCCTTGGAATGCGTCGGCGTGTTCGAACTTGCCGTCGTGCGCCTGCACAGGAGACGCAGCCAACACGGCAACTGCCAGAGCCATCGACGCGGCGACGATGAGCGTGACTAGGTACGTGAGTTTGCGGCGCTGTTTCATCATGTGTCTCCTGGTGCGGCGCGTGCCGCCCGATGAAGAGTAGGCGAAACTAGGAGCCATGGGCAGCAGCTCAGGGGTATGAAGCTATGGCAGTGTGCACAACCCCGTCGCCACCTGGGCGCTGTTGGAGACCACTTCGTAGATGGCCGAGTTCGTGGCCAACGGGCTCCTACGTTTCGACGCTTGTGCCCGCGGAGTTGGACGAGCAGGTGTTGGCCGAAATGCCGGCGATCCGGGCGTCGAGATACGCCGCATTGGCTGAACCACGAGTCCCTCAAGTTCGCCTGTGGGATCTCACCGACTTCGAGCTGGTGCACAACGACTCCGCCGACCATGTCTTCGCTAACAGCCGCACCGGCTCGGTTGCGGCAACACTGCGTAGTCGCCAACCCTGGCAGGGAGAAGATGAGTTAAGCGCCGACATGATCGAACGCATCAAGCTCTGGCGTTACCTGCGCGGCGATCGCAGCGGCACCGCGGCACTGAAGGACGGCTAAATGCTCATCCGGTCGCCCGGTCCGATCGATGTCGACTCGACCCACAGCGAGCTGCCCGCGAGTTCGTGTTCGAACGTCGCATCAGTCCCTGAAGTCGTCACGGTGTGGCGAACGCAACGTCTGTTGTGTGCGGTCACCTACAGACGCCTGATCGGGCGAATCGTACGTTGGTGAGATGAGCATTCGAATCCCTCCTTTGTCAACCCGCCACGGTCGCGCCAGATCGAGTGCGGCCCTCTGCGCCCTGGTCCTGTTGTTCCTGACGGCCTGCGGTTCTTCCGCGGCGGTCGAATCCACCGACGATTCTGCGGCCAGCGCGTCGTCGGGTCAGAGCGAAGCTGTCGTGGACACGTTCGACGCCGACACCGCTGAGCTCGAGGAACAAGAATCAGAGTCGACACCCGCAGAGCCAGAGGAAGCGGCCGACGAACCTGCCTCGCCCCAGGCCGGTGAAGGCAACTTCGAGTTAGTGCTCGAGAACGGCGAGTCATTCTCGGCCCCGGTCCGATGCACGCTCGAACCGCAGATCGCTGCTGGATCCGAGATCCTGTTCACCGCCGGCGGCCAACAGGGCAACTTCTATGTCGACGTGACGCAATGGGGTGAAACTTCTTTCGGCGCCAGCCAAGATGTGGAGATCTCCGACACCACCACGTTCGAGGTCGTGTGGCGATCAACCGGCAGTATCGGGCTTGAGTTGGAGCTGAACGGCAACATGATCACCGGCAGTGGTGCCTTCTATCAGGGCGAGAATCTCAACGGACCCAAGACGCAGGGCACCGTGACCGTCGCCTGTTAGCAAGGTGCAGTGCAGCGCCGAGTAGCTTCGCGCTATGAGCACCGACGCATTGCAGCACGCACGAGAAGTCGAAGCATTCATTGCCTCGTGTCGGGTAGAGGGCGAAGCCGGCCCTCGCTGGGCGCGTCGTTCTGGCGGATCGAGCACTGGCGACACGCTCTATCACGGAGGTGCCGGCGTGGTGCTGTTCTATCTGGAGCTGCACCGTGCAACCGACGAGCATCGCTTCTTGGAAATAGCCATCGAAGGTGGCCGGGAACTGGTGCGATCGATAGAGGCCGAAGATGATTCTTCGATTGCGATCTACAGCGGTCTACCGGGTTACGTGTTCGTTCTGAACGAGTTGGCCAAGGCCAGCGGCCAGGCCGAGTTCCGCGCCGCTGCCGTGGCACTCGTGCAGAGGATCGGCGACCAGTCCGTGCAACTCGGATCGGGAATCGGGTGGATCGAGCCCATTCCGTTCTCCGACATCACCGGCATCTCCGGTGAGCGCGAGGTGCTCGATCTCAGCATCGGCGCAGCGGGTGCCGGCGAGGGTTTGCTGTATGCGCACCGCAACGGGCTACATGGCCAGGCGCTGGAGTGGGCCGAGCAGGCGGCCGAGCGGCTGTTGGAGATGTCGGTCGACGGTCGAGGCGGGCCGAACTGGCTGATGATGGCCGACATGCCGTTTCCCTTCGATGCGCCGAACTTCGCTCATGGTGCGGCGGGAGTGGCGTACTTCCTGGCTGACCTGCACCGGGCAACCGGCGAACAGAAATTTCTGGACGTCGCCATTGCGGCCGCTGGTTATGTCGAAGCGCATGCAGCACCGAGCGGTGATGGCCACCTTGTGTGTCACACCGAACAGAATCCCGAGCTGTACTACCTGGGGGTTTGCCATGGCCCACCGGGTACCGGTCGGTTGATGTATCTGCTGCACGAGATCACCGGAGAGGACCGTTGGCTCGACTGGCTGCACGCCAACATGCGGGGTCTGGCGGCGACTGGCGCCCCCGAGGCTCGGTCGCGGGGTCTGTGGAACAACCTGAGTCAGTGCTGTGGCGACGCCGGCATTGGCGATTTCGCACTGTTCGTTCACCGGGCCACGCTTGATCCGCAGTATCTCGAACTCGCGCAACGTATCGCCGTGGTCGTGGCCGGTGCCAGCACGCTCGAAGACGGCAGGCGCTCGTGGCAACAAGCCGAGCATCGCGAGCGGCCCGACTTTGTGGAAACCCAGACCGGCTACATGCAGGGCGCGGCCGGCATAGGCAGCTTCCTCTTGCATCTGGCCACCAACGATGCCGACGCGGTGGCCAAGATCCCGCTACCCGACGTGCCCTTCACGCGCTGAGTGGGTGCGGCGACGATCGACACCGAAGCAATGAGTGCCTTCATGGCCGAGCCACGAAATGCCACCGTGGCAGGAATCAGGTCTGACGGGCGGCCGCATCTCATGCCGAACTGGATTTGGTTCGACGGCGATCGGTTCTTCATCTCGACGACGCGCGACCGGGCGAAGTATCGGATCTTCAGCCGCGACGCCCGAGTCCAATTGATCATCGACGACGTGGGGGTTTCGCTACGTGAGGGCTGACCTTGACGTCGTTGCCGCTGGGTCTGATGCCCTCGGCCTGGGCCCAGGGTGAGGTTGGCCTGCGATGCAGTAGGAACGTGCGCCGCATCCGGTGGCGACGCCGCCCATGACCAGTTCACTTTGGGCAGTGCTCTGCACCTGGGCACTGACTGCAGCGACCGAGCCGAACCACTCGTGGCCGCACAGATTCGGCGGGTACCGCCACCCCTCTGCATACGCGTGCACGTCGCTGCCGCAGACACCACAGAGTTGGATCTCGATCACCGCGCCCGTGGGGCTGGGCGTGGGCTCGAGCACATCGAGCAAGTCGAACTGTGCAAGTCCGGTGATGACGCCTGCTCGCATGCTGTGGACCTGCCGAGGGCTAGTCGATTGCCGGGCGGCGGACCACGATGGTGATTGCCACGGGGGCGTTGGCGCCTTCGTTCTGGAGGCGGTCGAAATCGGTCCTGCTCATGGCGAAACCCGAGAGCACTGGGACCGGGCGCACTCGACCGACCAATTCTCTGGGCTCGGTCCGAGAGCTTTCTTCGCTACCAGTCTTGGCTCGTTGCGGCCTCGCGGGCGAGGGCCTCGACGATTGGTGCCTCGTCGGGGTGCTCTTTGTAGGCGTCCATCAGGTTGGTATCGGCCTCGGCCCACTCGGCAAACAACACCACTGCGCGTGCACCTCGCCGCAACAGATCGGAACGGCTGGACGATTCGCGCTGAGCAATTCGGTCGAGTGCCTCGACCATGTCATCGTCGAGCTCCACGATTATCTGCTTGCGAGCCATGCCCTACGGTAAGTCATACGGCGGCCGGTCTGCAGCATGCCGCAGGGCCGACTCAGCTGTCGTTGTCTTGGGGTACGTTGACGACGACGATCTCGCGGACGGTGATTTCGGGGCCGGTGCTGGAGATGGTGACGAATGGTGTTGTGGGGTGGGGTTGCCAGTTTGGTGCTGGCCATGGGTAGCCGGGGGCGTCGAGGCGGGCGATGTCTTGTTCGATGCGGTAGGTGACGGCGGCTGTTGGGGTGTAGGTGGCGAGTTGCTGGAAGATGTGGTGGCAGTCAGGTATTGATGCGGGGTCAAGGTTGGTGGAGGTGTTGGGGTTCCAGGGTTGCATGTCTTCGAGGGTGCAGATGATCTCGTGGTCGCCCAGTGTCCAGGTGACGTGGTCGAATGTGGCGTGGCCTTGTACCCGCACGGTGCCAAGGTTGCTGATTGCGCTGACCGAGGTTTCCAGGAATGGGTCGTTGAGCCAGAGCCACATGGGGAATTTCACGATGGTCACACCGGTGTCCATGGGTGGCGTCGTGCGCATCTGGGGAAGCTGGCCCTGCAGCGTTCGGGTGATCGAGTCGACGATGTCGTTGCTGGCTACGGGGATGTCGAACTCGTCGGCCACCGGTGTCCAGGTGAACGATGGCAGCAGATAATCATCGACGGTGGCATCGATTTCAATGTCGCCGCCTTCGCCGATGCGGCAGTACTGGAATACGGGGGCGAAGAGGCCTTCGGGTGATTCGCCCAGGCCTTGGTCGGCGAGAAAACCGGTGAGCGATGTGATGCTGGTAGCCGAGGTGGGCGAGGCAATGATGGGTGACTGTTCACCGGCGGAGAGAACGGGATTGCTTTCGATTTCGCGGATGCCAGCACTTGATGCGTCTAGTGCGATAGCCACGGTGGTGACATAGTCGGCGTAGGCGCCGCTGGCCTCGGAGTCGATGCGTCCGGAGATGAAGTCGTCGACTCGTTCCGCGCCGCATTGGTATCGGGCGACGCATAGCTCGGCTGAGCCGTCCAATATCGAATTGATCGTGTTGAGGGAGGCGTCGATGGCGTCTTGGATGTCCTGAAAGATCTGAAACACCGCGTCGACATTCACCGGATCTTGGAGCAAAAAGCCAGCTGCGGGCTGGTGTCGAACGGGCGATTTGACCGCTTTGGAACCAACGCGTGAGCGCATTGGTTCAACGCCATCAGCCGCGGCGGCGCCATCGGCGAGTGGCTCGCCATCGCTACCAGTCACAGCGCCGTCTTCATCAGACGAATCCACGACAGCCGTAGACGCAGACAGGGGGCCCCACTCCGCGCACGGCGGTTCGGTCGGAGCAACAGTCGCATGCGCACGACTCGCAGCCTTGAGGGGTTCGATCTGAAGGCCTGCTTCGCTGGGGGTTGCGCCCGGATCACCATCCGTATCTTTCGACGTAGCCTGAGTTCCTTGAATCTCAGCGATTGCGCTGCCACGGCCGTAACCGGTTGGCGTCGTATCAAACGATTCTCCAGCCGATACAGCGGGTTCCGGTGTGCTGGCAGGCGCTGGGGTCGGCTCTGCGTCGGGTGCGGGAGTCCCTGTTTGAGCAGATGCGACTGGTACGGCGTATGCGAGAACGGTGAAAGCGAGCGTCGCGGCGCCGATGCGGAAGCAGAGAGCTTGTCTCATCGAATTGGTTCCCAGGGAACCGGGTCGGGGATCCTCCGGTTGATGCCGGCGAGCCATCCGTCTGGGAAACTGTTGCAGTCGACCCACGCTCGTTCCATGACCGTAAAGACCTTCCAAGTGTCATCGCGTCGAGTTAACAGATATTGAAATGACGCGTGGGGGCCGTTTGAGGATCCTTCGCGAAAGTCATCGATTAAAACATCGCCCTGGTAGAGCCCAAAGTTCACCGGTACGACTCGGCACGCAATGATTTCGAAGACTTCGAGGTCTTCTTCGACGTAGGTCCGGGCCAGTAGTTCAGTGATTGCGGAACTGGGTAGCTGACCATCGAGATAGCCGTTTTGGTAGGAGAGACCCTGAGCCTGCCATTCAGAGACCGCGGGTTCTCTGAAGTTGATGGACTCTTGCGTCAGGATTGAGGAGGCTTCTTCTCTGTCGAAGCTCATGGGGTCTGCGGCGACGCCATTCCAGTAGTTGTCGAAGTCGCGGGTGGCTTGGAGGGCGGTTTCGATGAGTTCGGTGTTGGTGCAGGTGTCGAGGGTGGTGTTGGCGGATTCGAAGGCGACGTCTAGTTCGCCATCATCGTTGAGCGTGTTGCCGACGCGGTAGGCGACTTGATAGACGTCGTCGAAGACGGTTTTGCCGGTCCAGCCGCAGACGGTGAGGCGGATCTGGTTGGTGCTGACCAACGGTTCGAGGTAGTCGTAGGCAATGAGTTCGCTGGGCTGAGGATCAGCCTCGAACGCGGCCACCGCGGCAGCGATTCGTTCGTCTTCGGTGACCACGATGGGTTCAGGTGTCGGCGTTGCCGTGGGTTCGGCGCTAACCGTTGGTGTCTCGTTGGCGACGACCTTGGTCGCAGTTGGCGTTACCGGCTCGGTGACCTCGGATCCGCTCGTGCAGCTCGCAATCAGTAACGCACAGGCCAGCAGTGCGGCCACGCGGGTCGTTCGTATCATCGCCGGATGGTACATGTCACCGACGGGGCGTGTACGGCCGCCCGAACTGGTGGGCGGAACTGAGACGAGCCCGTACTGTCGTTTCATCACATTTCATGTTAAACAGCATTTCGGGCGGAACGCAAGTCGGCAGGACGGTAGCGGTCGCTCTCGCAGTGCCAGCTCAGTCCTGCACCGCCTTGGCGAGGGTGACGCACATGGTCAGATAATCAGCATCGAGCTGGCTTTGTGGGTCGCCGAGATGCTCTTCCAACTCGAAGAGTGCAACGAATCACCACCACGGCGCCTACGGGGAGGTCTGGACGTTGATCGCATCTTGGATGTCCTGAAAGATCTGAAACACCGCGTCGACATTTACCGGATCTTGGAGCAAGTAACGAGCTGCGGGCTGATGTCGAACGGGCGATTTGACCGCTTTGGCACCGACACGTGAGCGCATAGGATCAACGCCATCAGCCGCGGCGCCATCGGCGAGTGGCTCGCCATCGCTGCCAGTCACAGCGCCGTCTTCATCAGACGAATACCGGATAGCCGTATACGCAGACAGGGGGCCCCACTCCGCACCCGGCGGTTCAGTCGGAGCAACATTCGGATGCGCACGACTCGCAGCCTTGAGGGGTTCGATCGACATGACTCGTTCGCTGACCGATTGGGTTGCGTTAGCAGCTTGGTCGCTAGAGATGTTGTTGCTGCCCGATACGGACGGGAGATCAACATCATCGTCCTCGAACCCAGCGGTCGCTCCACCAAGTTCGGGTGGTGCCTCGTTGCCCGCTAAGGCAGGACGGTTCTCGGCTGGTGGATCCGGAACTGGCGTCGGAGTCCCCTGAGCAACCGCGTTTGGTGCGTAGATATGCACACCCAATACTGTTAAAGCGCAGACGAGTACGCAGCGCGTCAGCTTGACCATGCGATCCATCCGGTTGGCTCCGGGAAGGAGCGGTTGATGCCATCAAACCAGCCGTCGTCGAATCCGAAGCAGTTCGCCCAGACAAGGCCATCGGTGCCGATGGACTTCCAGACACCATCCTGGCGAATCATGCCGTATTTCGCAGTGGTGTGTTCTCCGGCAGCATTCTCGTCTTTGAAGTCGTCAACTAAAAAATCACCCTGATAGAGACCGTGGTCAGCGGGCAGTTCTCGACAAGCAAAGAGCTCGAGCACATCGATGCCCGACTCGGTGAAGCGACGGCCCAGGACTTCGGTCACTGCGGAATTGGGAAGCTCTCCGTCGCGGCCTGTGGATCGAAACGCAAGCCCGCCATCGACCCACTCGGCCACTCGCACCGCTGACGATTCAACGAGCTGATCGACCATGAATTGAGCAGCTTCGGCTTCGTCGAAACTCGTCGGGTCTTCAAGGACGCCGCGCCAGTAGTTGTCGTAGTCGCGGGTGGCTTGGAGGGCGGTTTCGATGAGTTCGGTGTTGGTGCAGGTGTCGAGGGTGGTGTTGGCGGATTCGAAGGCAACGTCTATTTTGCCTTCGTCGTTGCGTGTCTGGCCGACTCGGTAGGCGACTTGGTAGACGTCGTCGAAGACGGTTCCGCCGGTCCAGCCGCAGACGGTGAGGCGGATCTGGTTGGTGCCCACCAACGGTTCGAGGTAGTCGTACGCGATGAGTTCGGTGGGCTGGGGGTCCGCCTCGAACGCAGCCAACGCAGCAGCGATGCGGTCGGCTTCGGTGACCACGATGGGTTCAGGTGTCGGCGTTGCCGTGGGCTCGGTGATAACCGTTGGTGTCTCGGTAGCGACGACCTCGGTCGCGTCTGGAGCAGCTGGCTGGGTGATCTCGGATCCGCTCGTGCAACTCGCAATAAGCAACGCGCAGGCCAGCAGTCCGACTCGCTGGATCGTTCGCACCATCGCCGGATGGTTCATGTCGCAGGCGTGGCGTGACTCGCACGTTCGGTCAGCTGGTTGGAGGCCACTAGGTGGACATCATCGGAGACAGTGGTGCTGTCGGCAAGTGGCTCACCTGCTCGAGGGTCGGGCGTTGGTGGCGGATCTTCGAATGCCTCGACGCTCGGACTTAGTGCGGCTGCGAGAGCAGTGAGCAGCACGGCTGTGACCACCAGTTTTGCGATCGAGCTGGTCATGGCAGCCTGTCCCAATTGGTGGGGTCTGGGAAGAGCTGATCTGCGCCCTCAACCCACCCTTCGGAGAAGCCGAGGCAGTCCACATGAAGAGTATCGACAGCTGTGAGTATCTTCCATAGCCCGTCTCGTCGTGTGAAGTAATATTGAACTATGGCATGAGGTCCAGGTGGCTCTCCAGCGGTGAAATCGTCGATCAGCACATTTCCTTGGTATAGGCCGAAGCCCGACGGGAGTTCGCGACATGTGATGATCTCGAATACGCCGAATCCGTTTTGGGTGTAGGAGCGAATCAGCGGGTCAGCGACACCCGAGTCTGGGATGGCAGCGTCAAGGAAACCATTGCGAAAGGAGAGCCCCTCGGTCGCCCACCCAGCGACTATTTCCCGTATCAATTCGATGAACTCCTGGGTCAATATTCGCGAAGCTTGGTCTTCGTCGAAAGTTGCTGGTTCTGCGGCGACGCCGGTCCAGTAGACGTCGTAGTCGCGGGTGGCCTGGAGGGCGGTTTCGATGAGTTCGGTGTTGGTGCAGGTGCCGAGGGTGGTGTTGGCGGATTCGAAGGCAACGTCGATTTCACCGTCTTCGTTGAGCGTGTTGCCGACGCGGTAGGCGATTTGATAGACGTCGTCGAAGACGGTTTCGCCGGTCCAGCCGCAGACGGTGAGCCGTATCTGGTTGGTGCTGACCAACGGTTCGAGGTAGTCGTAGGCAATGAGTTCGGTGGGCTGAGGGTCGGCTTCGAACGCAGCCATTGCAGCAGCGATTCGGTCGTCTTCGGTGACCACGATGGGTTCAGGTGTCGGCGTTGCGGTGGGCTCGGCGACGACCGTTGGTGTCTCGGTGGCGACGACCTCGGTCGCACTCGGCGTTACCGGCTCGGTGACCTCGGATCCGCCGGTGCAACTCGCAATGAGTAACGCGCAGGCCAACAGTGTTGTCCGGCGGATCGTTCGCATCATCAGGTCCGCTGATGGTGGCTCGGGAACCGGTGTTGGTGTTTGGACGGCGGCAGGCACGGCGGCGGCTGCGACAAATGCTGCTGATGCGCATGTAATCACGCGTTGGGTCAGCTTGACCACGGGATCCATCCGCCCGGCTCGGGGTAGTTGCGATTGATGCCATCGAACCAGCCGTCGTCGAAAGCGAAGCAGTCGGCCCAGACGAGGCCGTCAGTGCCGAGGGATTTCCAAGTGCCGTCTTGACGAATCATCTTGTATTGCGTCGTGGCGTGTTCCCCGATCGCATTGGCATCCTTGAAGTTATCAATGAGTAGATCGCCCTGATACAACCCATAGTCATTCGGCAGATCTCGGCACGCAATTAACTCCAGAATGCCAATTCCGGCCTCTGTCCAGCGACGCCCGAGGACGTCGGTCACTGACGAGTCGGGGAGATGTCCATCGCGTTCGGTGGATTGGAACGCAAGCCCGCCATCGACCCACTCGGCCACTCTCAGCGCTGACGATTCAACGAGTGGTCCGACCATAAATTGAGCCGCTTCGGCTTCGTCGAAACTTGTCGGGTCTTCAAGGACGCCTCGCCAGTAGTTGTCGTAGTCGCGGGTGGCTTGGAGGGCGGTTCCGATGAGTTCGGTGTTGGTGCAGGTGTCGAGGGTGATGTTGGCGGATTCGAAGGCAACGTCTATTTTGCCGTCGTTGTTGCGTGTCTGGCCGACGCGGTAGGTGATTTGGTAGACGTCGTCGAAGACGGTTTCGCCGGTCCAGCCGCAGACGGTGAGGCGGATCTGGTTGGTGCTGTCCAACGGTTCGAGGTAGTCGTAGGCAATGAGTTCGGTGGGCTGGGGGTCAGCTTCGAACGCTGCAACCGCAGCAGCGATGCGGTCGGCTTCGGTGACCACGATGGGTTCAGGTGTCGGTGTTGCTGTGGGCTCGGCGACGACCGTTGGTGTCTCGGTGGCGACGACGTCGATCGCAGTTGGCGTAGCTGGTTCGGTGATTTCGGATCCGCTGGTGCAGCTCGCAGTGAGTAACGCACAGGCCAGTAGTGAGGCCCGCTGGATCGTTCGCATCATCGCCGGATGGTACTCCTCGCTCGACCACCGCCCCAGTAGAGGGCTCGCCGAGTTCGGCGTCCTGTTTGAGCAGATGCGACTGGTACGGCGTATGTGAGAACGGTGAAAGCGAGGGTCGCGGCGCCGATGCGGAAGCAGAGAGCTTGTCTCATCGAATTGGTTCCCAGGGAACTGGGTCGGGGATAGTCCGGTTGAGGCCGGCGAGCCACCCGTCTGAGAAACCGTTGCAGTCGACCCACAGTCGTTCCAAGACCGTAAAGACCTTCCAAGTGTCATCGCGTCGAACTAACACATATTGAAGTGACGCGTGGGGGCCGTTTGAGGACCCTTCGCGAAAGTCATCGAGTAGAACATCGCCCTGATAGAGCCCAAAGTTCACCGGCATGACTCTGCACGCAATGATTTCGAAGACTTCGAGGTCTTCTTCGACGTAGGTCCGGGCCAGCAGTTCAGTGACTGCCGAACTGGGTAGCTGACCATCGAGATAGCCGTTTTGGTAGGAAAGACCCTGGGCCTGCCATTCCGAGACAACGGGTTCTCTGAAGTTGATGGATTCTTGGGTCATTATTGAGGAGGCGTCTTCTCTGTCGAAGCTCGTGGGGTCTGCGGCGACGCCGTTCCAGTAGTTGTCGAAGTCGCGGGTGGCTTGGAGGGCGGTTTCGATGAGTTCGGTGTTGGTGCAGGTGTCGAGGGTGGTGTTGGCGGATTCGAAGGCGACGTCTAGTTCGCCTTCGCCGTCGTTGTTGAGCGTCTGGCCGACGCGGTAGGCGATTTGGTAGACGTCGTCGAAGACGGTTTCGCCGGTCCAGCCGCAGACGGTGAGGCGGATCTGGTTGGTGCTCACCAACGGTTCGAGGTAGTCGTAGGCAATGAGTTCGCTGGGGTGAGGGTCCGCCTCGAACGCGGCCACCGCGGCAGCGATTCGGTCGTCTTCGGTGACCACGATGGGTTCAGGTGTCGGCGTTGCAGTGGGTTCGGCGACGACCGTTGGTGTCTCGGTAGCGACGACCTCGGTCGCGACTGGCGTTGCCGGTTCGGTGACCTCGGATCCGCTCGTGCAGCTCGCAGTGAGTAACGCACAGGCCAGCAGTCCGACCCGCTGGATCGTTCGCATCATCAGGGTCGCTGATGGTAGCTCGGGAATCGGTCTCGCTGTCTGGGCGGCGGCAGACACGGTGGTGGCCACGACGAATGCTGTTGACATACACGTAAACACGCGATGGGTCAGCTTGACCATGCGATCCATCCGGTTGGCTTCGGGTAGGCGCGGTTGATGCCATCAAACCAGCCGTCTTCCAAACCGAAGCAGTCAGCCCATACAAGGCCGCCGGTGCCGATGAACTTCCAGGTTCCGTCAAGGCGAATCATGCGGTACTGCGTAGTGGTGTGCCCTCCAGCAACTCCGTCGTCTTTGGAGTCATCCACTAAGACATCACCTTGATACAGGCCATGGTCAGCTGGTAGGTCTCGGCACGAAATTAGCTCGAGCACGCCGAAGCCGGACTCGGTGAAGCGACGGCCCAGGACTTCGGTCACTGCGGAATCGGGGAGCTGTCCGTCGCGGCCTGTGGATCGAAACGCAAGCCCGCCATCGACCCACTCGGCCACTCTCAGCGCTGACGATTCAACGAGCGGCGCGATCAGGAATTGAGCAGCTTCGTTTTCGTCGAAGCTCGTGGGGTCTTCAAGGACGCCGCGCCAGTAGTTGTCGTAGTCGCGTGTGGCTTGGAGGGCGGTTTCGATGAGTTCGGTGTTGGTGCAGGTGTCGAGGGTGGTGTTGGCGGATTCGAAGGCGACGTCGATTTCGCCAGCTTCATCGAGGGTGTTGCCGACGCGGTAGGTGATTTGGTAGACGTCGTCGAAGACGGTTTCGCCGGTCCAGCCGCAGACGGTGAGGCGTATCTGGTTGGTGCTCACCAACGGTTCCAGGTAGTCGTAGAAAATGAGTTCGGTGGGCTGGGGGTCAGCTTCGAACGCAGCCATTGCAGCAGCGATTCGGTCGTCTTCGGTGACCACGATGGGTTCAGGTGTCGGTGTTGCTGTGGGTTCGGCGACGACCGTTGGTGTCTCGGTAGCGACGACCTCGGTCGCAGTTGGCGATACCGGCTGGGTGATCTCGGATCCGCTGGTGCAGCTCGCAATCAGTAACGCACAGGCCAGCAGTGCGACCCGGCGGGTCGTTCGTATCATCGCCGGATGGTACTCCTGGCTCGACCACCGCCCCAGTAGAGGGCTCGCCGAGTACGACGTCCTGTTTGAGCAGAGAGCTTGTCTCATCGAATTGGTTCCCAGGGGACCGGGTCGGGGATCCTCCGGTTGATGCCGGCGAGCCATCCGTCTGGGAAACTGTTGCAGTCGACCCACGCTCGTTCCATGACCGTAAAGACCTTCCAAGTGTCATCGCGTCGAGTTAACACATATTGAAGTGACGCGTGGGGGCCGTTTGAGGACCCTTCGCGAAAGTCATCGATTAGAACATCGCCCTGGTAGAGCCCAAAGTTCACCGGCATGATTCTGCACGCGATGATTTCGAAGACTTCTAGGTCTTCTTCGACGTAGGTCCGGGCCAGCAGTTCAGTGATTGCCGAACTGGGTAGCTGACCATCGAGATAAGTGTTTTGGTAGGAGAGACCCTGAGCCTGCCATTCCAAGACCGTGGGTTCTCTGAAGTTGATGGACTCTTGGGTCATTATTGAGGAGGCTTCTTCTCTGTCGAAGCTCGTGGGGTCTGCGGCGACGCCGTTCCAGTAGTTGTCGTAGTCGCGTGTAGCTTGGAGGGCGGTTTCGACGAGTTCGGTGTTGGTGCAGGTGTCGAGGGTGGTGTTGGCGGATTCGAAGGCGACGTCGATTTCGCCAGCTTCATCGAGGGTGTTGCCGACGCGGTAGGTGATTTGGTAGACGTCGTCGAAGACGGTTTCGCCGGTCCAGCCGCAGACGGTGAGGCGGATCTGGTTGGTGCTGACCAACGGTTCGAGGTAGTCGTAGGCAATGAGTTCGGTGGGCTGGGGGTCCGCCTCGAACGCAGCCAACGCGGCGGCAATGCGGTCGTCTTCGGTGACCACGATGGGTTCAGGAGTCGGCGTTGCCGTGGGCTCGGTGACAACCGTTGGTGCTTCGGTGGCAACGGCCTCGGTAGCGACTGGCGTGGCCGACTGGGTGACCTCGGATCCGCCGGTGCAACTCGCAATGAGTAACGCGCAGGCCAGCAGTGCGACCCGCTGGATCGTTCGCATCATTAGGGTCGCTGATGGTAGCTCGGGAACCAGTATGGCGGTTCGGCAGGAGTGACATTCACATTGTCACGCCCAGGTTCCTGCTTCGGATCAACCGAAATGTCTGGTTTGACCGTTGGTGCACCAGCATCGGCGGTGTTGGCACCTATTAAATCGGGATTAGCGACGCTTGCTATCAGGAGGGGAGCGAGCAGGTGCCGAGTCGCCTTCATGAGGGCACAACTTCCCAGGGGACGGGATCGGCGAACAAGAGATTCGCGCCCGCTATCCAACCACCATCAAATTCAAAGCAATCCAACCAGGAACGGTCTTGCAGGCCGATCGCAACCCATTGGTCGTCTCGGCGAATGAGAACGTATCGGGCCAACCCGTGCGGGCCGTTTGAGGACTCCTGCCGGAAGTCGTCTACCAGGATGTTTCCGCTATAGAGACCGAAGGTGTCCGACTGTTGCCGACACGAGATGAATTCGAGAACGTCAGCGCCTTGCTCGGTGTACGACCTCATCAAGACCTCAGCTGCGGCTGAACTGGGAAGTTCGCCATCCAGAAAGCTGTTCCGATACATCAGCCCTTGAGATGCCCAGTCATTGACTAAGCCTCGCCCGAGCGCGGCCAGTTCGGGAGACATGATTGGAGGGAGTTCGTTTTCGTCGAAACTCGTCGGGTCTTCAAGGACGCCGCGCCAGTAGTTGTCGAAGTCGCGGGTGGCTTGGAGGGGAGTCGATGAGTTCGGTGTTGGTGCAGGTGTCGGGGGTGGTGTTGGCGGATTCGAAGGCGACGTCGATTTCGCCGTTTGCGTTGAGCGTTTGGCCGACGCGGTAGGCGACTTGATAGACGTCGTCGAAGACGTTTCGCCGGTCCAGCCGCAGACGGTGAGGCGGATCTGGTTGGTGCTGACCAACGGTTCGAGGTAGTCGTAGGCAATGAGTTCGGTGGGCTGAGGGTCGGCTTCGAACGCAGCCATTGCAGCGGCGATTCGGTCGGCTTCGGTGACCACGATGGGTTCAGGTGTCGGCGTTGCCGTGGGCTCGGCGACGACCGTTGGTGTTTCGGTGGTGGTGGCCGTCGCGGTTGTTGGAGTTGTTGCTTGGCCTGGACTGGACTGGCCGGTGCAGCCAGCACTGATCATCGCGGCAGCCAGAAGGCCGGCGAGACGCAGAGTTGCGGATCGGGATGCCGTCACTTGATCAGGTCGACTCAGCTGTCGTTGTCTTGGGGTACGTTGACGACGACGATCTCGCGGACGGTGATTTCGGGGCCGGTGCTGGAGATGGTGACGAATGGTGTTGTGGGGTGGGGTTGCCAGTTTGGTGCTGGCCATGGGTAGCCGGGGGCGTCGAGGCGGGCGACGTCTTGTTCGATGCGGTAGGTGACGGCGGCTGTTGGGGTGTAGGTGGCGAGTTGCTGGAAGATGTGGTGGCAGTCAGGTATTGATGCGGGGTCAAGGTTCGTGGAGGTGTTGGGGTTCCAGGGTTGCATGTCTTCGAGGGTGCAGATGATCTCGTGGTCGCCCAGTGTCCAGGTCACATGGTCGAATGTGGCGTGGCCTCGTACTCGCACGGTGCCAAGGTTGCTGATTGCGCTGACCGAGGTTTCCAGGAATGGGTCGTCGAGCCAGAGCCACATGGGGAATTTCACGATGGTCACACCGGTGTCCATAGGTGGCGTCGTGCGCATCTGGGGAAGCTGGCCCTGCAGCGTTCGGGTGATCGAGTCGACGATGTCGCTGCTGGCTGCGGGGATGTCGAACTCGTCGGCGAGCGGTGTCCAGGTGAACGATGGCAGCAGATAATCATCGACGGTGGCATTGATTTCGATGTCACCGCCTTCGCCGATGCGGCAGTACTGGAACACGGGGGCGAAGAGGCCTTCGGGTGATTCGCCCAGGCCTTGGTCAGCGAGAAAGCCGGTGAGCGATGTGATGCTGGTTGCCGAGGTCGGCGATGCAATGACGGGTGACTGTTCACCGGCGGAGAGAACGGGATTGCTTTCGATTTCGCGGATGCCGGCACTTGATGCGTCTAGTGCGATAGCCACGGTGGTGACATAGTCGGCGTAGGCGCCGCTGGCCTCGGAGTCGATGCGGCCTGAGATGAAATCGTCGACTCGTTCGGCACCACAGTGGTACCTGACGTGGCACAGACGTTCGGTCCCGGTCAACACCGAGTCGATGGCGTCAGCTGCGGCGTCGATGGTGTCCTGGATGTCCCGGAAGATGTCGAAGACGGCGTCGACGTCGACCTGCTGAGGCAGGTATCCAGCGGCGACCTGGTGGCGAAGCGGTGCTTTGACCGGTTTGTCTGCGAGTCGCGAGACCGGTGAGACGTCATCGTCCAGGGCGGCGATGAATTCGAGCAGCTCGGTCTCGAAGGCTTTCCTTTCGACTTCTTCGGCGGCTGCTAGAGCGGCCGACTCCTCACCGCTCAACTCCGCCGGACCAACACCCCACTCAGCACACGGCGGTTCGGCAGGAGCCACATTCGCATTGTCACGCCCAGCTTCCAGCAACGGGTTCACCGAAAGGCCCGGCTCGCTGACCGGCTGATTGGAGTTGGCAGCTGCATCGTCAGCGATTGTGTTGTTGGCGTAGACAGAAGTGAGATCAACGCTCAACGGACGGGAACCCGCACCAGATTCGATGAACGGGTCGGGTTTTGAGTCTGGTACCTCAGTGGTGGTGTCGCTTGCCGGAAGTGGAACAGGGGTGGGTGTCTGGGCAGACGCGTGGGGAGAAAATGCGAGGAGTACTGATGTACAAAGGACCGTTGCGAGTATGAGCTTCTTCACCCGATTACGTCCCATGCGACTGGTTCGCCAAGTCGGTCGTTAATACCGGCTAGCCAACCATCCTCGAAGCCGAAGCAATCGACCCACACTCGTTCGCTCACGCCGATTACTTGCCATGACTTTTCGCGTCGGATCATTGCGTATTGGTCTGTCGAGTGAGGGCCTTGCGAAGAACCAGCCCGAAAGTCGTCGATGAGCAGGTCTCCTTGGTAGAGGCCAAAGTCAGCTGGAAGGTCGCGACATGCCAACAGCTCCAACACGTCAACGTCGCTTTCGGTATAAGCCCTGACTAGAACGTCCTCTACTGCAGTTTCGGGAAGCCCCGCATCCAGATTCGTGTTGCGGTAGGCCAAACCTTGGGTGGCCCACCCCTCGATGGTCGCTTGGTTCAGGGCAATCAACTCTGGTGCGAGCGTCGCGTTGGTCTCCGCCTCGTTGAAACTCGTAGGGTCTTCGATGACGCCTCGCCAGTAGTTGTCGAAGTCGCGGGTGGCTTGGAGGGCGGATTCGATTAGCTCGGTGTTGGTGCAGGTGTCGAGGGTGGTGTTGGCGGATTCGAAGGCGACGTCTATTTCACCGTTGTCGTTGAGCGTTTGGCCGACGCGGTAGGCGACTTGGTAGACATCGTCGAAGACGGTTTCGCCGGTCCAGCCGCAAACGGTGAGCCGTATCTGGTTGGTGCTGACCAACGGTTCGAGGTAGTCGTAGGCAATGAGTTCGGTGGGCTGAGGGTCCGCCTCGAACGCAGCCATTGCAGCAGCGATTCGGTCGTCTTCACTCACGAGGATTGGTTCAGGTGTCGGCGTTGCCGTGGGTTCGGTGACGACCGTTGGTGTCTCGGTGGCGACGACCTCGGTCGCAGTTGGCGGTGCCGGCTCGGTAACTTCGGATCCGCTCGTACAGCTCGCAATCAGTAACGCACAGGCCAGTAGTGCGGCCACGCGGGTCGTTCGTTTCATCGTCGGATGGTATGTGTCGCCGACGGGGCGTGCACGGCCGCCCGAACTGGTGGGTGAACTGCGGCGAGCCCGTACTGTCGTTTCATCACATTTCATGTTAAACAGCATTTCGGGCGGAACGCAAGTCGGCAGGACGGTAGCGGTCGCTCTCGCAGTGCCAGCTCAGTCCTGCACCGCCTTGGCGAGGGTTACGCACATGGTCAGATAATCAGCATCGAGCTGGCTTTGTGGGTCGCCGAGGTGGTCTTCCAACTCGAACAGTGCGTTGTGAAGCATGCGCACGATCACCCAGTCTCGGGCACGATCTTGGTCCAAGCCGGCGGCGTCGATCGTTGCATGGAAGCGGCCACGAATGCCGTCGCGTACGCTCTGCCCGCTCGAGTTGCTGGTGAGTTCTTCCCAGCGGTTCCACAGCAGCGGTGCGACTTCATAGTGGGGGTCGCCGCTCATCGGTTTGGGGTCGATTGCCAACCAATCGGGCCCGTCACTTCGGGTCGAAGCCAGCACGTTGGCGTAGTGGAGATCACCGTGGATCAGCGTGCCATCGCTCGCAGGATCCGTTATGAAGTCGCGACTCAGCGACACGGCATGTTCGATCATGCGGCGCGGCAGCGGCGCACTGGCGGGCAACGCCGCTAGTCGCTCGGTCCAACGGCTGACGTACGAGGTCAGCGTGCGCAGTTGTGGCAGAGCGGGCAGGTGCAGCATGTCGTACAGCGACCCGACGATCTGGCATGCCTCGAGATCCCAGCTGTTCGTCAGGTCTCGCATGTCGAGCCGCTCGAGCAGCAGCGCTCCTCGATGGGGGTCGGCACGCAGCAGTCGTACCGCGCCGTCGCCCTGCCAGTGCTGCAGGGCCAGGTGCTCGTGCTGGGATTCATCGTGGGGAAAGCCGATCTTCAGCATGGCCGGCCCCGTGTCAGTTACGACCGGCACGACAAGTGCGGTGTGGCCGTGCAGCGCAGGTCCGTCGGCAGTCAGCTGCCATTCCCGGCAGATGTCACGCACCAGCCGAGGCAGTCTGTCGACGAAGCTCGCCCAGTCCGGCCCACGATCGGCGAAGGCAAGGACCTCGGTAGGAAGCACGCTTCATTGTGTCAGCAGATGTCGCCGCGGTGCGCAAGCGGCTGTAACCAACGGCTGTGCCTGGCGGAGCGACCCGGAACCCGATAAAACGTGCGTCCACAGTCTTTGAGCTGTCACGCGAGATCGTGTCGCACTGCTCGCGTATTCTGACGACTGGCTTCCCCTGACACAAGACGAAGAGAAGCCAATGTCTCTTGCAGGCGAACCGTCATACCGCAGTAGTGGAGTTCTGGGTATGCCTCGTGGAAACCCGTCGCCGAAGCTCGCCATCTCTGTGGACCCCACGGTCCATCGGGGTGTTGTCGAAGCGGCAGAGGCCGAGGGCGTGAGCACGGCATCGAGGGTGGGCGGGGTGCTGGTTACAGGTGATGACTCCGACATGGCGGTGCTGGCGTCGAACGTGGAAAGCTCCTTCTCGATCGTGCCGCTGAACTAACGCTTCGAAAGCGGCCGTGCCCCGAAGGACACGGCCGCGCTGGTGAATGAGGTTGTTCTATCGCTGACGGGTTTCGCCGAAGCGAATGCCGTAGCCGCCGGACAGCTCGCCGTCGCCCCGTCGTTGGGTGAGACGCAGGTCGCCGCCGGGTTCACCGTCGACCGAGACCAGCAACGGCACGAACCGGCCGGCTTCGAGACGAATCGGCAATTCGATCTCCTCTCGCAGGTTCGACAACTCGACGACGGGAACTCCCTTGTAACTGCCGAAGGACACGTCGAACCCACTGCGTTGGTCGAACGGTGCTGCGATTCGCGAGCCGGGCGCTGCCTCGAGCAGCGAACCGAGTCGACCATTACCCATGCGCAACAGCGTGCGGTTCTCGAGCACGAATCCTCGCTCGAAGATGTCGATCGGGCGGCGTGGCTTCTGACGCGCCACCCGCTCAGCAGAAACACTCAAACGCTTCATGAGCCGTTCATCGGCCAGGTGGAGCCGGATGGCCTTGGCGCCATCGAGGCGTCGGGGATCAATGACCAGCGTGGCAACGCCGGCCTTGTCTCGAGAGCCAACCATGACACCGGTGAACGCCGCCGAGTCTTCGTCGGTGTAGGAAATGGTGATGTTGCGCTGAGCAATATTGTTGTTGCCCTGCACCGGCACACTCAGGCCGCCGATCGGCGGTGGCCCGTCGTGGGGAGATGCCTCAAGCAACAGGCAGGGGTGCCAGCGGACGATGGTGCCGCTGACCACGACTTCCTCGGGCGGAACCAGCGCGTCGGGCCACACGAACTTCACGATCTGGTCCGCGCCAGGAGCAAGATTGGGGATGGTCGCTTCGCCGATCAGGTAGGTGCCGGGAACGAGCGGATTGGGGACCGGTGCACCCACATTGTTCGAGGGCTGGAAATCGCTGGGATACGCAAACTCGAGTCCTGCCCAATGAGTGACCATGGCTCGCAGATTCAGCTCGGTCGCGGCACCGGCGCCTCGATTGCGAACCCGTGCAAACACCGCGTTGTCTTGGCCGCCGACGGCGTTCTGGTGCGGAGCCGCCGTGCCCCAGGCCAGAGCCGGGATTGCTTCCAGCGCATTCTCGCGCACCCAGATGTCGGGGCTCGCCCACCATGATCCACCCGAAGGCACGTCGCCGTCGTCGGCCAGGTTCTCTCGGACATAGATGTCGGAGAGCTGGAGCATGCCGTCGAGAACCAGGTTGACCGCGGCCTCGACGTCGATTCGACCTGCTCCGTACCATCTGCTGTAGTCGATGTTGCCATCGGCGTCGAGATCTTGCCAGGCACCGATCGCGTTCGCCTGGGCGGCGTCGATGCGCACACAGGATTGGCGAAGAATATCTCGCACCTGTACCCAGTTGAGCTGCGGGTTCGCAGACAGGATCAATGCCACCGCGCCGGCCGTGGCGGGCGTCGAGTGGCTGGTGCCGCCGAAGGAGTCGGCGTAGTCACTGTTGATCGCACCCGTGCCGGCACGAACCGGTGCCATGATCGGGTCGTAGATACCGCCTCCGGGAATGTAGGCGGTATGCGATGGGCAGACCAGGTCGGGTTTGCGCAGACCGGTCGCGCCGAATGGGCTGAAGAGCGTGCGGGTGTCGACCACTGCCGGCACGTTCGAGGAGCTGCCGAGATGGTCGGCGAACACCGTTGTCGGCAGCGGGTTGGTAGGTCCGGTGTTGATGCTCGAGCCCACGCCCAAGCAACGGTTGTAGGTCGGCCAGGCCCGGTGGTTGGTTCCCACCGGGTTGGTGAAGTCGCGAAATCCCGAATTGCCGAGCGACCACAGCACGATCGTTCCCTTACCGTTGCGCCCGTAGGTCGACAAGAAGTCGAACAGGTCGCGCATGGTGTTCGAAAGCAACAGGCCGGTCGCGCCGAACGAGCTGGTGATCACGTCGGCCGGCTGTGACGGCAGCGTGGCGGGGAAGCCCGCCGCGGTTGATCCGTTGAAGAAGCCGCCCATCCACATGTACGCATCGGCCATAGCCACGGACCCGGCACCGACAGGGGTGCGTCCTCCCAGGAGATGACAGTTGGGGGCGACGCCGGTGGTGCCCAGGTTGTTGTCGAACGCTCCGGTGGCTGAACCCGCGCACTGGGTGCCGTGATTGCCGCTCAGGGCGGCGACGGTCTGCGCCGCAATCGGCGACGCCCGGAAGTTCATCGAGGTGACCATCTTGGAGGTGCCGTCGGTGAGGTTTGCGCTGAGGTCGGGGTGGGTGGGTGATACGCCGTTGCCATCCATGACCGCAATGGCGATCTCTGGCGAGCCGCCGCGGAGGTTGACGTCGACATTGTCGAGCTGATCCCACGCCTCGTCGACATTGATGAGCGACAGGTACGGCGTCTGTGCGAACAGCGGATCGTTGGGCGTATACGCATCGAGTTCGAGATGGTGATGCAGGTCCGGCTCGACATACTCGACGGCGCCAGAAGCCATCAGTTCGTTGGCTGCGAACAGCACGTTGTAGCTCGGCTTGTCGTCGCCAACGAGTAGAAAAGCGTTGCCTGCATGGTTGATCTCGCGGGTGATCCGCATGTCGAACTTGTTCGCCAGCTGGTTCGCTTCGGACCGTTGGACCTCGCCTTTGAAACGCACGACGAGCTCGTTGGAGAGGCCGAGCGGTGGTCGTTCGCCGTGGCGAATGAGCCGGAGCACCCGCGCCTGCACGTTGGTCGACGTGAGTTGCTTTGCCACCTCGACCAGCTGCTCGACGTCTCCCTGTACGAGCAGGAATGCACCGTCGGGGTCATCGGACATGGTCGACGACGCGCCGGGCACATCTTCGTTGGTCACTGCCGGGCGATGTTTGAGCTTGGCTTTCTTCAGGGCCCGTTCGGTGAGCGATCGTGACTTGTCACCGTTGACACTGAGCAGGAACTCGTCGTCGGTTGGCTTGAACACCAATCGGTTGTCGCCGTAGTTGTAGGCCAGCTCGCCATCTCTACCCATGCCGATCACGACCTGGGTCACGTTGTCGCGTGCAGCCACCGTGTGGACCACTCGCTCGTAGCCGGGCGCCTCGACGGCGATGTCGACCGTGACTCCTTGCTCGGCGTGGATGACCCAGTGGTGGTCTACTGCTTCCCGGCCGACATCGAGGGGCTCGGACTGGTTTGGCCCGCGCTGCTTCGACTTCGTCACCGCTTGGAGCTGTGTATCTTTGATTGGCTCGTAGTTCGCGTCAACGACCCATACCCAAAGTGAATTCATTTCTTTCCGCCTTAGTGAGTTCGATGCTGGCCGCCTGCCAACATCGCATCGGGGTGAGCCCGCCTGGGTCACCCGTCATCGATCGACGCTACGCCTGCAAAGCGCGTCCGTCTGTGAAGCAGCTGACACCACAGCTGTGACCGAAGTCAGAACGTCTCCGAACCCAGGCAATCTCCCCAGGCATCTCCCCAGACGAAAATAGGGGCGATCCCTCAGGGTGGGTCGGAGGGCTTGCACTTACGGTGGAGACATGGATGCAAGCAAGGCGCTGACTCTGTGGGTCAGCGAAGGACAGATCGATGCCGATCTGGCGCAGCGCCTGCGGTCGTCGCTGGACGCGCACGACGAACCCGAGCGCGCCAACAAGATCATTTGGGTGCTGGTGTCGATCGGTGCGGTGCTGACCGGTGGTGGGCTGTTACTGCTTATTGCCAGCCAGTGGGATCAGAGTTCACCGCTGCGCCGGCTGGCCCTGCTGTTCGCCATCTACCTGCTCACAATCGGTGCGGCCGCCTTCGCCGAACGCCAGCAACTGGGCACCACCGCACGCGGATTGTGGTTCCTGTCGTCGATAGCGGTCGGCGTCAACATCTTCTTGGTCGGCCAGGTTTTCAACCTGCCGCTGACCTACTGGCAAGGCACGCTGTTGTGGATGGTCGCCACGCTCGTCATGGGATGGGCGTCGCCGTCGTCGGCCCAGGGCTGGCTCGCCGTCCCCCTTGGCGTGCTCACGTTGGGATGGATCACCGTGCCCGACACGCAGTTCTTCGTACAGCAGGCGTTCTTGTTCGAACCGGCAGGCCTGCGCCCGCTGCTCCCGATGGTTGGGTTGGCTCTGGCGGCGGCCGCCATGCTGGTCGACGGCACCGAGTTCGAGTGGCTGAAGCGTGCCGCCACTGCCTTCGCTGCTGCGCTGGTGGCGGTGCCCATCGTGGTGTCCACGTTCGCGCCCAACGCCTTCGGCTGGTTCTTTCAGATCGACGTGCGAGCATTTCACTTCGTGGTCGCCGCCGGTGCCCTGGCGCTCGTGGGGCTGGCGTGGCGGCGAGATCGACGGTCACCGCTCGGATGGGCGGCGATGGTGATCTCGGTACTGCTCGTAGCGGTGCTGCCTCAGGTCAAAGACACAGCAGGCGACTTCGACGGTGACACCACATCGTGGCTCGCCCCGGTGTTCAACGCCTCGGAATTGGCGTTCGGCGTCTACACCGCACTCATCTTTGCACTGGCTGTGGCAACGATCGTTGCTGGCCAGTTCTACGCCGTGCCCGGGCTGGTCAACGCTGGCTTCGTCGTGGTCAGCGTGCAGTTGTTCGCCGTATACATCGGCCGCATCGCCGGTGCATTGCCGACATCGCTGGCGGTGATCGTGGGCGGGCTGGTACTCATCGGCGGCGCCACCATGCTCGAACGAAAGCGGCGAGACGCACTGTCGGCAGTCACGACCGGAGCACCAGCATGACCCGCCGTCACCTGATAGCTGTCGCCGTAGCGATCACCGTCATGTCGATCGCCCTGGTACCACCGCTGTGGATTCAGACGACCGGCGACGAACTCGTGCTCGAGATTGCACCCGTTGACCCGCTGTCGCTGTTTCGCGGCAACTATGTCGACCTGCGCTACGACCTTGATACCGACGCGGTGGCCGAGGCAGTTCCGGGCGGATTCAACACGCCGGTCTACGTGGTGTTCGACGACCTTCGCCCGGCGAACGTCGTGCGTTTCACCGAAGCTCGCCCTGGGTTGGCCCCAGGGGAGACCTGCCTACTGGGTCGAGTGCGCGGGTCAGGCCGAGTGGAGTTCCCTGCCCTGCAGCAGTACTTCGTGACTCCCGAAGAAGGCACTCGGCTCGAAGACGAACTCTCCAGCATGGTGGCCGTGATCAAGACCACCGGCTCGTGTCGAGCCATCCTGACCACCTTGGAACCCGGCTGAAGACGTCTCACCAGAGTCGCAAGCCCCTGGAGGTTGCGCAGATGGTGACGCCCAGCTTGATGCGGAATCCGGTGATGCCCGCATGAGCAAGTTGAGTGCCACCTGTTTCGCTGGGTCTCGAGCGGCCTGCGCAATGATGGCTGCCGACAGCGCGATCCTGCCTGAGACAGCTGCCGTTCTGAACGCGACCCGTACAGGAACCAATCAACCGGTACGGTCGTCTTACCGACCATGACTCGCTTCCAGACCTCCAAGCTCGTGATCATGTTGCTGGCCATGGTGCTGCTCGCCGTGGCGTGCGGTCCGAGCGACAACCCCGCCGCTGGCGCGACTCAAGGCGGCGCCGATGGCGAGCTGGCGTTCGGTTTACAGCGGTGTGATCCCGATCTCGGGTTCCTGACGGCGGACCCGTCGTTCTATCGCGACGAGCCGATCTATGTCGGCAACGAACAGCCGGTCGAGCTGGTCCGCGACTGGGCGCAACGCCAGCCTGGCTATCAGGACATCTGGCTCGACCGAGACAACAATGGCTGGATCGCCGTGGCCTTCAGCGAAGATGTCGCCGCTCGCCAGAGTGAACTCGAGGCCGAGTTTCCCGGCGTCGGCGTGGTGGCGGTCGAAGTGTCGACGACCGAGGCCGAGCTGCGGGCACTTCGCACCGATGTCGAGGCGGCGCTGCAAGGCCTGTCCAGCTGGGGATCGTCGCACTCGACTCCACGAGGAGCGGTCGAGGTGTCGGTTCCCGTGCTCGACGAGGAAACGCTCGCTCGACTGGCGCCGTTCGCCGGACCAACGCTCTGTGTCAGCGGGCTCGACCCGGTCGACGCCGTGGTCGATGGGTCGCAACCAACCGAGGGCGATGGATGGCGTCTGCTCGGCACCGATCGCACCGGGCCGTCGTATCGCACCGGCGTAGCGACCACGCCCGAGCAGTATCAGCAGCTGTGGGCCGAAGCCGGCTTGAGCGGTGATCTTCCCCGGGTCGACTTCGAGAGCGAGATCGTGATCTGGTTCGGTGCCGTCTACGGCTCCGGCTGTCCAATCCGGATGGACGATGTGACCTTTGACAGCGAACAGCAGCTGGTGCATCCCGAGTTCGTGCTGCCCGGCAACCCAACCGGCTGCAACGACGACGACAACCCCGAGGCCTATGTGGTGGCCGTGTCTCGGGATCGTTTGCCCGAGGCGCCGTTTGCGGTGCAGCTCGATGCCGACGACCCGCCCGCCGGTGCGCCCGAGGAACGGACCACGGTCGAAGTCGACCTGAGGTCGCCCGGATCTGCAGCAGCGACCGACGACTTGGACGTCAATTTTGCGGGGGAAGGACCACCGCCACTGGCCGACGTGTTCACACCGGGGTATGTGATCGAAGACGGCTTCCCGTGGACACTACTGCTCGACCTGGATTGCTCGGTCGACATCATCGGCCCACTCAACGGCGTGTCGTGGCGAGCCAACGATCCTGCTCTGATCAACGGCCCGCCGCAGGCATGGGAATCCGCTGCCGACGGTCGACTGGCCGAGGCCGAGTTTCTGCTGACCTCGGGCCCGCCCGTGCTGACCATCACCGTCGGCGGCGAAACGGTTGGTTACGAACCGATCCCGGCCAGCGAAGACGGCGACATGAGCTGCCGCTGACGCCAACGATGTCCTGAGCGGCGCCTCAAGGAGATCGGTATGTGTCGGTTGGCATTTCGATATGAAAGAGGGCACGAAGCGCACGACCATCAACTTGGATGATGCGACCACGGCAGCGCTCGACGAGATCGTCGAGCGCACCGGAAGCACGAAGACCAACGCTTTCAAACAGGCGATTCATGCCGAGGCGAGGCGACTGCGACGCAAAGACGTCGACTGTCTCGAGTGCTGGGTGCCGGTCACATCGAGGTGCGTGCCATCTACGATGGCCGAGCGATAGAACTAACTGGTGACGTAGTGGCGCAGCGCGGGGAACGTGACGGCGATCTGTCCGTGTTTGGCGCTGGTGGCCAGGCCTGATTGCAGTAGTTCGGCTCGGCGTTCGGAGAACGACGCCGTGCTGAGTCCAAGCCGTTGCGCCAGGTCGCTGGTGGGCAGGTTGCCGCCTGCATCGACGAGTTCCACCAGTGCTTCTTGGGCTCGCGGCGTCATTGCGTCGAGTCGGTCTTGGAAGAACCGGTCGATGCTGACCAAGACCTGGCGTTCCGCTGCGGTCGCGATGGCGTTGTCGATCGTGCCCGGGTTGCCGCCTTGCTGGTGGGCTTGCCAGAGTTCATCGCCGTACAGCTGAATGAAGTAGGGGTAGCCCAGGCTGGCGGTGAACACCTTTGCGGCCACGGTCGGGCCGAGTGCGATGCCCCGGTCGGTGAAGGGCGTGACCAGCGCTTCGGTCGCGGCCTGCTTGTCGAGGAGACCGAGCTGGAACGATCGGGCTCGCTCCGATGCGGTGACACCGCGTGTTTGTAGTCGACGTCGGGTGCCGGGTAGCCCTGCCCAAACATGCACGATCGGCACGCTGGCATTGGCCAGCGCTCCCAGCTGCTGAGCCAGGTCCCTGGATGCTCGTTGGATCTCGTCGATCGTGAGCAGCAGACCCATACCGGCAGCCTCGCAACGGGTCGCGAAGCGCGACAGCGCAACCCGGGGACGAGGGCGATCCACATCGACCAGCGAAGCCGACACCGCTGCGCCGATACCCCATAACTTCAGCTCGGCGGAGAGTTCTTTGAGGCGCCGCCCAATACGTGGCAGTCGACCGAGTTCATGCAGTAACCGGTCGTGATCCACGTCGGCCAACAGCGACTCGAGCGTTGCCGCCTCGGTCGTTTCCAGGTGCAGATGGATCCAGTCGGCTGACACCGCCTGGGCGCCGATCACCTTCAGCAACGAGGTCTTGCCCACGCCACGGTGACCCTCGACGATCGCCACTTCGCCGTGGCTGTTCTTGGTACCGAACCATGCGTGGTAGCGCTCGAGTATTTCGTCTCGACCAGACATGGCTGGTGGGACTCGGCCCATGCCGGGTCGGAACGGACTTGCTTCTGTAACCATATATCCCTACCTATCCGCGTCGACCGAGGCCTGCTGTATGGCCCATTTCCGGGTTCACTCTCGAAATATCCTTATCTATCTGGGCGACCGCGGCGTGGCCGTCCCGACAGCCTGCGTCGTCTTTGGTTCGCGTCGGCTACCTGGTTCAAAGATAGTCCTGGGGTATGACAAGCTCGGCTGGGCTCCTGGCAGCGAGTCAGCCGAACAGGTCCTCGATCACTGCTTTGGCCTTGGCGCCCATTGGATCGTCGGGAAAGAAGCGATCGACCACATGGAACACTTCGTCGGCCGTGGTGACACCCAGGTCAGTGGCCAGCAGCCGAAGGTCCCGCAGATCCTGAGATCGAGCAGCTCGCGCCTTGAGCGCCAGTTCTCGACCGTCGATCAGAATGCGCCTTCGACGAAACGAAGCCGGTGAAAGGCCATGGCGCTCGCTCGCTGAGAGGGCAGCTCGCCATGGACAGGCCACCAGAACGACTCGCCAGCCACATCATCGGAAGCGGCCCATGCGGGAGTCGGCACTTCGGCGTGGAACGCCAGGTGTTCGGCCAACGCAGAAACGAACGACGACCAGCGCGCGCTGCTCGAGAGTGCGGGGGCCGGTTGAAGCATGGTCGCCCGGTCGCGTGTCGTCGCCGGTACGAAGTCGTTCGCCGCGAAGTCGCTCACCAGGCTCCGCTAGTTCAGCGCGTCGTCTTCGGTCATGCGCCCAGCTGCCGCAGCCAACGTGGCGGTTGGTTCAGCTGGGATAGTCGGACCCGGGAACACGACCGTGAACGTCGTGCCGGTGGCGTCGAGCAGCTGCAGGAATGTGTCGGCGTGAGGGTGCTGGTCGGCGCCGTTTTGAGCTACGGGCAAGCGACCGGCGGCGACAGTTAGCGAGCGAGATTTCGGCTTCCCTTCGAGGCTCTCCCACCCTTGGTCGACTGCTACTCGTGCGAGCGGATGGGCGCCGCGCGCGCCGCCGATGTAAGAAGCGAGCGTCGCAAGTCAGTGACGTGAAACCATGATGTCGGATTCGGGCCGCCGACAACAGTGCATATCGATATGCATCAACTAGCATATCGATATGAAGGAAGGCACAAAGCGGACGACCATCAACCTCGACACCGAGACGACTGCTGCGCTCGACGAGATCATCGAACGCACCGGGAGCACGAAGACAAATGCTCTGACGCAGGCCATCCACGCAGAGGCCCGACGATTGCGACGCAAGGACGAATTCGATTCGTGGTTCCAGCAGTTCTGCGACGACTTCGATATCACCATCACCGATGACGACGAGTCGTGGGCGAGCGCAAAGATGGATGAGATTCAGGGCGTGCCACGGTGATCATCGACAGCTCGCCGTTGATAGAGCTCGACCGAGGTGGCAAGAAGCTGCTGCTTCTCATTCGCGAAGCGATGCGGCGAGACGAGCCGATCGTCACCAGCCACGGGGTTCTTGCACAAGTGTTTCGCGACCCTGCACAGCAGGCCCGCCTGTCTCGTGTGGTGTCCGCGGGCGACATCGTGGTTCGTCCCATCGACGACGGCCGAGCAGTCGGCGTCGCGCTGGCGCTGTCGAACACTTCCGATGTCGTTGATGGATCAGTGGCGCTGCTGGCACTGGCGAACGACGACGTCGTGCTCACCTCTGACCGAGGCGACTTCACAAAGTTCGACGGCGTTCGGGTCGTCGATTTCTAGGCAGTTAGCTGATCCGTAGTGCGCAACGCCCTCGTGCGACCCCCAGTGCACTGGCTCAGATGGCAGCGATGCGGCTGCTATGCCGTCTTAAGGCGCTTGACGGCGAAGCGGGTTCGTGCCCGCGGCAGATCCTCAGATCTCGCGCAAACGGGTGGCGATTTGTCGTGCGGCGTCTTGCCACGCTTCATCGATTGCGCCCGCGCCGTCCAGGTCGTCTGCGTAGTGTTGAAATCATGGTCGATGGTGTGTCCTTGACGAAGGCGGGTCTGTATCCCGAGACGGTGGCGAAGCTGATCGTGTCAGGAATCCCAGGGGTTCACGACTTTGAAACCGGAGAACCGGTTGAAGTCCGCGACATTGTGAGTGGCCATGGTGAGCTTGTGCGCCAGCGCCGTTGCGGCGATGTAGGCATCGTTGATTGGTGCCGGGTCGGGCACATGCAGCGACGCAGCAATCGTGGCGATCGTTTGGTCGATGCCCAGGATTCGGTCGGCGAAAGCGTCTGATACGTCGACGTCGAGCCATTGACGCAGCGGGCCCGCTCCATCTGGGTCGCGGCGTTCAGCCAGCAAGACACCGTGTTCGAGCTCATGCAACGTGACTACCGACACGAATGCGGCCGTGCCGTCAAGACCCCTGGCCCACCGCTCAAGCGACGGGTTGGCGCGTCCAGCAGCGATCTTGCGGATCTCAGAAACGACATTGGTGTCGAGCAGGAACATCAATCGAGATCGGCCGGCTCAGCCAGATCGCTGCGACGAGGAGGGTCAAAGTCGATCTCGCCCGCGCCAGGAGTGCGACAGAGAGTCTCGATCAAAAACGATGGCCCGCCGATCAACTCCCGGTAGTGCTCATAGCTCAACAGCACAAACGATGGCTCACCGCGATCGGTTACATACACCGGCCCAGACCGCGCCGCCTTCTTCGCTCGACCTGTGTCGTGGTTGAACTCTCGGCTTGTGATCGTTGACCCTTCGTGAGACATGGTGCAACGTTACTACAACCCCTGTGAGAAGCAACTCATCGGCAGCGCGGGCCTGTATCCCGAGCCTTGCTGGCCGACTGACGTCGGGGCAGGTGCGGTTGGCCGTGCAGGTCTAGGTGCTTCTGACGGTCACGGTTGGGTAGGCGGCGGCCAGGCGAGTGAGGTCGTCGGGGTCGCCGGTGAGGACAACGCCGCGGCCTTGTTCGACGACAGTCGCAACGCAGTGGGCGTCGACGATGTCTTCTGACCCGGCTTGGGCGGCGGCGAGTACGCCGCCGACGTAGGACGCCAGGGTGCGATCGGTGTCTCTGAGTTGGACGTCGGCTTGCTCTCTGCTGAGCATCGAGTTGATCGAAGCGTTGTGACTGCTAGTGCGATACAGCTCGGCCAATACGACTGTGGGAACGACCACGTCGCCGCCAGACTCGACGGCCGCCCGCATCGCTGCTTTCACTCGCTGCATTCCGGACGACCGGGTGGCAAGCGCGTTGACGGCTTCACTGTCGAGAACCAGGATCATGAGAACAACTCTCGGAACTCGGCAAGGTCGGCGGGATCTGAGGGCCCGTATTCTTCGTCGAGTGCATCGAGGAAGCTGAGCAGGTTCCGTCGTCGACGCCGCCCGTCGATCGCCGATTCGATCGCGGCATTCACCTGCACGGAAATGGGATCGTCGTGTAGCTCCATCTCATCGACCAACCGCTGGTCGATCGTTACGGTGATCTTCTTCTTCGTGACGGCCATACCTTAGTCTGCCATAGTATGGCGCCACATGCGCTGGCGTAATCATGTTGCGATCGGGCCGTCGAGAGCGTGTTGGAGTGCCTCGATCAATCTTCTTGCGTCGGGAATGCTGAGACCGAGGAGCTCGATGTCATCCAAGCTCTCGCCGAGAGCGACTGATACGCACGCACGGCCGGTTTCTTCGTTCTCACCTCGCATCGTCCATCGGACAGTGACGGGTCGCGACCGAAGCCCCAGGCGGCCCTGCAGGCCATTGGTGATCAGCGGATGAGCATCTCGCTCTCGTTGGTGCTGGCGCTCAATGCGTTCGAGGAGATCGTCGCGCTGTTCGACCAACAACCCTCGAAATGTTGAATGCAGAAGCGATGAGTTGCCAAGAGTGATCTCGCTGAGTGCGTACGGGTTGTCGCGGCTATCTACCTCGTCAGCCCCGACAACCGAAGCGTTGTACCGCTTGACGTGATCGGCAAGTTCACGTCCGATCCGTTTGCACGAGCTGACCTCGAACCAGTCCCACAACATTGGCGGCTTCATTCGTCGGCTTCGGGCCAGCCCGCCGCTTGCGGTGATACCGACCCACATGATCGCTGCCGCGATGCGTTCGGCTTTGATGCGTCGGTCCAGAGGGCGGGCCGGGTCGAGTGCAAGAGCTCGAAGGATGCGCCCAGCAATCGTGCGGTATTCCGGGTCACACCACGGAAGGTGGGGTCGTAGCTTGTCGAGACCGACAACCTGGACTATCGCCCTCTCACCATTGGCTCGTGGTACTGGCATGTCGCTTGAGATCAAGCGCAAGATCTCGTTGACTCGGGCATGGTCGTTCTCGGCAATACCAGACCAGTCGAATTCTTCGTCGATGTGTGGATGATCGCTCAACTCTTCGACGGCAGCGACGCCACCGAGCGCGTCGATCAGCCTTTGTGCTGCTGAGTTGAACATGCCGTCACCTTTGGCAATCTCGCCCATCGTCTGGGGAGGACAGTTTTTGCGTGTCTGAAGCCGTTGGATATCGACTCGCAGTGCTTGCGAAACATCTGCTGCCGGAGCCGAAGGGCTCGTGATGTCGCTCATAGCTTGATCATCGCGCCAGGGTGTGACATCGAGCGCGAGGGGCAGTCGATGGCTACCGTCACACGGCACTTGGGTTCAGACTTCGATCAGCTCGCAGTTTGGGGCAAGGGCCGCCAGATCCTCAGGATCGCTGGTGACGATCGTGTGGTTGCGAGTTGTGGCGGTGAGGGCAACGTGCGCGTCGGTGATGTCAGATGTTCTCGACACGGCGAGTATCCGCCCGACGGCGACGGCTGTTGGGCGGTAGAGGTCCGCGATGCTGGTTGCCGATGCCCGTATGAGCAGATTCAGTGCCACCTGTCTTGCCGGATCTCGCATCGCCTGGGCAATCACCGTGGTTGGCAAGACTATGTCTGCCTTCGCGGCAATGGCGCGCTGAAGTAGCGCGGCGACGAACCGGTTGCCTCGCTCGAGGGCGATGAGTGCGCCGGTGTCGAGCGTCAGGCCGCTCAAGGCTGAACGGGAAACAGGTCGTCGAGCCTGGCGATCTCGGGCTTGGTAAGTGGGCCGCCCTTGGCGATGACGGCAGCCAGATGCTCATCGAGCAGCTGGTCGGCATCGAGGCTGCGGGTCACCGCATGTTGCACGAAACCGGAGACGCTCTTTGCTGTCCCGGCCCGCACCATTTCGCGAATCCGTTCGAGAGTTGCTTCCTCGACCGTGATCGTGATCTTCTGCGTTGCCATACCATTTACCATACTTCACCCGTTGGCTCTTTGACGAGGGGAAGTGTGCGGTGAACGTACTCCAGCCCTGTGACACCGCCGGAGTTGTTGCGCAGTTACGCCTTGGCTGTGCGTGCGGCAGCTCTTGCTTTCTTGGCGCGATCCTTGGCCAACAGACGGTCGTATTCTGCGGCGAGCAGTCGGGTCGAATCTCGCTCCTCGGCGATGTAGCGGCCCAGAAGAGCGCCAGTGATGGGGTCGATCGTCTTGTCGTTGAACATCGAGTCGAACACATCGATCTTCGGTGAGCCTTTCCCAAGCTTGAGGGCCCGGAACTTCTGGAGATCTGACTTGTGCGACGCCGCAGTCTCGAGTGCTTTGACGGCGAAGTCGCTGTTGGATGGGCGCACTTCGTAGCCGAGCTCGAGCATGCGCTTGGCGAACGCTTTGCCGTGTTCGCCCTCGCGCATTGCAACGAATCGCAACGTCGTTGCGAGTCGTTTGTCCTTCGTGGTGTCGGCCCACGCCAGGAAGAAGAGCTCAGCGCTCGCTTCGCCAACGGCCATTGCATTCAGCAATCCGAGATAGGTCGGTTTTGTCTTGATAGCCATGCTTCAGTATCTATTAGCCGGCCGCGCCGTGTCGCATCGTCTTGTGTCGTCTTCGGTAGTTGCACGCTGGTTTCAGACGGGGGCGACTGCGGTGATGCCGTTGAGTGTGGCTGCAGCAGCGAGCCGAGTGTTGTAGGTGACGAGGGTGTCCAGGTCATCGCCAAGTTCGAGTGCAGCTGCAAGGTGAAGCGCATCGAGGCTTCGCATCGTGGTCGGTTCGAGGCGCCCGGCAGCTTCGAACGCCGAGGTCCCAAGCTGGGTGATTGTCAGCGCATCGAGTACCTGGCGAGCTCGCATGACGAGATCGGGCGCGCTGCGTCTGGTCGCTCGCATGAGTTCGGTCCGAGCGAGATCGCTGGTCACATTGGCCGCACGCTGGCTCTTGAGCCACTTCTGCAGTGCCGCGGACTCGGTTTCGCGCACCACAAGTTTCACCAGCGCCGATGTGTCGAGATAGTTCGCCATCTGCTGGCGCCTAGTAGCGCTCGTCGGAGCGGTGCTCGTCGAGTGCTTTGCTCAAAGCGAGCCCTTTCGGCGGCGGGCCCAACTCGTCGAAGCGGGTGCGAGGTGGACGCGCCGCTCCTTGGTCGAGCAAGCCTTGAAGCCGCGACGATGGGAGTGGCGTCAACTGTGCCACGGGACGTCCACGGTCGGTAATAGTGATCGTTTCACCCTTGGTGACCTGGGAGATGACGGCGGATGCGTTCTGCTTGAGGGCTCGAATGCCGACTTCGGACATGTTCTACATTGTAGCTCATTGAGGATCGGGCTCGTTCCCGGTGTCGTGCAGGCCGAGCGCTGTCAGCTTGTCCAGCAGTGAAGCGTCGACAGCTTCGACACCGGGCGGTAGTCGATGTGTCAGGTCGTCCCCTTCACGTTCGATCACCGCGCCGGGTCCATAGCGACCGAAGCTGGCAGCCAGCTCTACGATCTCGGTTGCGAGCTCGACCACCAGTGGATCGCTCGCATTGGCGCTCGCTATCCAGCCACCAGCGCTCAGGGAATCGGCCAGTTGCTGGCACAGTTCTTCAATGGTCAGGTCGGGGCGCTCGATTACCCGAGCGGTCGTCGTTGCCCGATGACTGGTGAATCCGGCGAACCCCCGGGTGCATCCGCAGGTCGGACTGGCGCAGTCGGCAACCGGCAGATGGACAAGCTCGCCGCTGTTTGCCCAGTGGTAGTCGTCGTCGCGGACGCCCTGCAGTTCGGTGGTGGCTTCAAACACGAGCATCTGGCTCTCCATGGTTGGCAATGATTGGTCAACTCCGAAGTTACTGGTGGGGTACGACAGCCTCGATGGGTCGTCGACGCGAGACACACGTCCGGGCCCGGAGCACCAACGCTTGGGGCCGGCGGATCGCCTTGGCGAGTACTTCGGGGTTCAGCAGGACCGGTGCATCGCCCTTGCCCTGGTACCTGCGCAGTTGAGAAAGTCGAGAAAGCCTTGCCACTGGTTGCGGGCACAGCGATCCAAATCGCCATGCCCGCAACACCGGTGGGAACGAGCCGCGTTGTTGCGGCTGATTTGCCTCAAGGCAGTCATCAAACAACCCTTGGACCCACGCCTACTACGTACGACATTGCTGTGACAGCAGCGGCATGGATGGCAGGAAAGATGCGTTCGCGAGTCACGTGGATGCTGCAGCAAAGCGGATCTCCGCTCGATGATCGTCCTATTGATTTCCGCCCTCGAAGTCCTCGATCGACTGGCAGGCAGATTGCGGATCAGAGTGGCTATGGCCGGACAACGAGCCAATTCAGTGCTGAGCCTGACACGGTGGCGTCCTTCGTTGCGTCGCTGGCCTTTGCCTGGGGCGCCGCTGGCGTTGCTTCCACAAGAGGTACTGACGGCAGCGGTGTCGGCTCGACTTCAGCCGCGACCGGTTTCCTTGGAGCAAGCTTGGGAGCGCGGGCCTGATAGGCGGAGAGGTCCTGGACAACGTCGCCGTAGAAGGATTCGATCGCGGTCACGACCGACTGGGTGAAGCCAGGTTTGCGACCGGCACTGCGTCCTATGCCGAGCTCAGAACGAGCGACGAGTGTGAACTTGGCAGGCTCCTTCTTGTCCTCGCTCAAGAGCACGGCGGAGTCTTCGAGCGCTGTACCAAGCGGAGCGGCGACGCCGGTGCGAGCATTCTTGGCGTAAGCCTCGACAACAAGGTTCGGGGGCGCATTGCGAAGCTGGCGAAGTAGCCACCCGATCCGACCCTTCGCCCCTTTGTCATCGGGGGCGTCGAAGGTCAGGGAGATAACGGTCTGGCTGGCTTTCAGGTCAACAGTAATGTCGAGGTCGCCAATTGTGTCGGGGATGCGGAGCGTTCCGGCGAGAGACCCGGTATCGGCCAGCGATTCCACAAACTCCTTCGTTCTGAGCGACGGGTCGTTGAGCTGTGCCCGGGGTACGACCTCGGTGACGTCCTCGCCAATGTCTGCGCCGAGTTTGAGGCTGGCGAAGCCGAGTAGTTGGTCCCACCGCTGTGCAATGTCGGCGACTGCTTCATCTCGACGGTTCAGGGTGCCCTCGCGTGCGCCGTTGCGCACGTCGACCCAGTTCTCGCCCATGTCATCAAACGCAATGGTGCCGGATGCGGGATGCTCGAGATAGCGGATGAGTTCGCCGAGAATCCATGCTTGCTCGGGGTCGTCGATGCCGCGATGCGTCTTCTCCATGACCGCTGTCGTGAGCAGCTTGGTCCATGAAATGTGATGCACAGCAACCCGCGAATTCTTGCGCACCTTGAAGCCAGCCGTCGGATGGATGCCAGGGGATGGGGCGATTTCGTTGGAGATCGTGATCACACAGTCGAATCCCTCGGCTTTCGCTACCGCCAAGTAGGCCTCGATCTGTTCGGCAGAGAGCGTGGCCTTACCGGTCTTCACTTCGATGAGCGCGACCCAAGGATCTTGCTTGCCGTAGGTGACACGAACAAGACCGTCGGGTCGTACCTTCTTGCCGGAAGCGGTCTTGAATGTGGTTTCGGTGAAGGTCTCAACAAGTGCGGTGCTAGCTCGGCTTGCTCCGAGCGGCGTCAACATGGCATTCGAGAACGGTCGGACTATCGACAGCACGGCGAGTAGAGCGGACGTTGCTCGCACCTCCGCTTCGGAATCGTTTGCGATCCCCGATGTGGGAATGAGGCGCGCCTGTTGCCATGTCATTGTTTCCACCGTTTGTGAGAGAAGTGTTTCGCTACCTCTCTGTCACCGGTAAGTGTGACAGCGCCCTCGTCAAGGTGCGGGGTGACCCTGGGCCGTGGTCCACGGGACAGCCGAGCGGTAGACCGCCCACAGCCGATCGAACTCGGCGTCGGCCTTGAGTGGCCCGCGGCGTACACCGGGGGCGATGAAGAGTGACTTGGCGACCAGTGCCAGATCCGCCACCAGGTCAACTTCCTGCGGCGCGTTGTCGAGCGTGACCTCGAGGGCATCGCCCTCGATCGCTGTCACCCCGTCGAGTCGAAGCGTCGTGGTCATCAGCTCGAGTGCACATGCGCGCAGGCGCGTTTTAACGGTGACGTTCGCTGCCGCCACCTGCAGGACAAGACTTTGGTGATCGCTGGCAGCCACCGACGCAGCAACCAGTTCAAGACCTTGCGTCATGCGCTTGGCAAGTGCCTCGTGGGAAGCCGTTTTCGCCAAGTGATGCCAGCCGGCGACGTGGCCGAGCAGCGCATGTTCACGGGCGCTGGACTCGCCGTCGGTGTTGACGGCGATCCATGCGATGCGAAAAGTCTCGAAGACCGCTATGTCGGCGGCGCGCTCAGAACTGGCGAAGCCGGCTCGTTCGAGCGAGGCTCTTGCCAGCAGGTAGAAGTGTTTGGCGGCAGCAACGGCGTCGCTCATCGATGCTGGCCTATGGGCTGGCGCCCCGTCATCTGCACGACGTGGAGGCCTTTCGGGCCGACGATCTACTCGAAACTCCGGCGACTCCGTGACGGGACCCAGCTTGCTGGTGAGTTCGACCACCCCATCTATGACAGAGGTGTGAGTTATAGGGCCCAGCGCGCTGTAGCTGTCCAAGAAGTCGATGAGCAGCTCAACGCCGTCGAATCGGAATGCGTGCTCGGCCTCGTTTCCCAAGGCGCGTCGAACCCGCTTCGGAGTCAGCTGATCCCGATTCGCCATCAGCACCCGGCGCAGCCAGAACCCGAGGGGCGCTCCCGGCTCTGGCCGGTAGGTCCTCGATCTACTCACAGCCCAAGCCATCGTTGTCGCGATCAAGGCCGTACGGATCGGAGCCGGTGACCTGAATGGGGCCTTGCACGTATCGGGGACCGTTACCGCGGCCGCCGGCGCAGTCCACATCACCGCCTGGCGGGATGCACGGCGAGTAACCGGGTGTGCAGCCGCCAGCGTTGGCGTTGGGCTGGGGTGCAGGAGCAACCGTCGGCGGAGGAAGCGGCACTGCGGTTGGTGGAATCGGCGTGGGCGGAATCGGGGTAGGTGGAACGGCGGTTGGCGGAATCGGCGTGGGCGGAATCGCGGTTGGTGGAATCGGCGTTGGTGGGACGGCTGTTGGTGGCACAGCGGTTGGAGGCGCGGGCGTTGCGGTAGCTGGCATCGGGGTGGCCGTAGCTGTGGGCGCAGTGGTGGCTGTTGGTTCAGGTACAAATGTCGACGTGGTCATTGGCGGGGTCTCGGTTGATGAAGCTGTTGGTTCCGGGGTCGGAGTGGGCGGGTCGTTGTCGTTCAAGTCATCCGACCCGGCATTGCGGGGCGACTCGTTCGGAGACTGTTGTGGTTCGGTGCGCACGATCTGAGGGCCACCGGGTGCCGCACCACAATCGGATAGCACCAAGGCGAATACGAGAGAGCATGCAACGATGCCAGCCTGGGCCCATCGCGGCATCGCTAGGAACTGGTTCAACTACTCACACCCAATTCCATCGCCATCGCGATCGAAGCGGTCACGAAAGCCTGGCTCGCCGCGGTAGATAGGTGCTCGGCCCGCATTGCGAACGTCGGTGCAATTCTGAAAAGAGGCCGGCGCCGGAATCGGCGCTGGTGGTGGCACCGGCGTTGGCGGAAGCGGTATCGGCGTCGGTGGAACGGGCGTGGCAGGCACTGGTGTTGGCGGAATCGCGGTGGGCGGAATCGCGGTAGGTGGAACGGCGGTTGGCGGAATCGGCGTGGTGGGCGGAATCGCGGTTGGCGGAATCGCAGTTGGTGGAATCGGCGTTGGTGGCACAGCGGTTGGGGGCACGGGCGTTGCGGTAGCTGGGATCGGGGTGGCCGTCGCTGTCGGCGCGGTGGTGGCTGTTGGTTCAGGTACAGATGTCGACGTTGCCTGCGGCGGAGTCTCGGTTGGTGTGGCGGTGGCTTCCTCGGCGGGTGCAGGCTGGTCACTGCCATTGGAGCCGCCATCAGACTCGGTGCTGTCGGAGCGATCGCTGAGGAAACCTTGGGTGTCGGTGCGTAGTTCCTGCGGTGGATCGGACTCGTCGCCGCCTCCCGATACCGCAACCGCAAGTATGAGTGCGCTGGCAACCACCCCGGCCTTGCCCCATCGAGGCATCGACAGAAATCGGTTCAGTGGTGTCATTTGGACTCCAAGCGTCGGGAAGCGAGTACTGTCGCCCGGTTCCGCGGTGCGCCACCACGAGTGAACGTCGGCAATTCAAGCGTTGAGCGCACGTGTCCCATTTGCGGTCGTGGGTTGTGGTCAATTGAGATCATTCGAAATCCTTACCGTGAACATCGACGTCGCCGGGCAGTGTCCCTCCCTTGTCGGGCGAAGCTGTGACACCAGCTAGAGCAGGTCGCTACGCAGCAGGGGATCGGCCAGCAGGTCTACGACCGACGAACGGGACGCAGCGCAAAGCATTGCTCGATCTACCGCTGTCGCCAGAGCGGTCATTGATTGGGGCTCGATCACGCGTCCGAGCGGCATTGCGCCGCTGGTTGTGAGTCGAGGGGGCAGCGGGGTGCGGCTGCGAGCTCGGGGTTGCAGGTCGAACAGCACCAGCGGCAGCGCCTGGTCGCAGGGGCTCGCGATGGCGGCGGCGATCTCCCAGTCAACGAAGCGGCGCGTCCAAGTCGAGGGGCCGAGCAAGACGATGCCAACGGACGCGTCCTTGATGTAGCGCGAACGGATCGAGCCCAGAATCTCGTGGTCAGATGGCGAGGTCACGAAGTCGTCGCCATTGGTCACGCCGCGCGTGTGGATGGCATTGAACATGCAGCCGAACTGGTCGACGAAATGCGCCACGGCGTCGACGTCGTCGTCGTGGTAGATCAGGAATGCGGACAGGTCTCGATTGGCTTCGATGCCACCTTGTCGCCGCCAGCCGTGACAGCCGCAGGCTAGAGCAAGATCTCCAACTGCGTGCCTGCTGCCAGATCCCGAGCAGCGGCACGCAGCTTCTGGTCTTTGGTCAGCGCGGCGAGATCACGCTGGCAGACGACCGACCACAAGCGAAGGTTCCACCGGTCGGCTTCGTTGCATGCCTGGTGCAACAGGTCGATCTGTTCGTCTGCGCTGGTGGCCAGTCGGGCCAACGACCAGCTGGCGGGTCCTAGGTGTGACAGCACTGCGCCGGTGACCAGTGCACTGCCCAGGAACGGTTCGAGTGTGGCGCGTAACGTCTGGTTGGTTTCGGCCGAACGCAGCGCGCTTGGCGCCGTAGCCAGTAGTGCCGCCGTCGACGGGGACAACGGTGACCGGTGCTCGATCGCCCGGGTAGCGACCTCGCCGATCAGCGCCGCCGCCTGCTGGTGATGCTCCTCGTATTCAGCCAAGATGACGGCGTAGGCCGCCTGCGCAAGCACCGTGTCGTGCACGTCGGGCGCGGCGCTCCCGAACTGCGCAAGTAATGCAGCGTGCTGACCAACTATCCACTGCAGCACGAACTCCTGGGCCAGTCGGGCACCGAACGCCGCCACCACGCCTTGTTCAGACGCAGCGCGAAACGTCTCGTCGGCCACTCGTCGTGAGTCATCCCAACCACCGTCAACGAAATGCAACGTCGTTTCGGCAAGTCCACGGTGCCAGCTTCGTAACGGGTCATCGGCAATGGCCGGATGCGAAGCGAACTCGTGAAAGCGCTGGCGAGCCTCAGCGTCGTCGCCAGTGACCAGTGCCAGGCCGAACTCGACTTGCGCTAAGCGCGACACAAGTTCGGGCCGCGACACTTTGCCTCGGTCCGCAGGGAGCGGCGGCCATTTGTCGGGGGGTAGCGCCCGGCACGATGCCCACGAACCGAGCCAGGCGGTGAAGCGGTCTTCGGGTTCGCTGACCTGGGCCATGGCACGGGTGGAGGTCTCCACGGCGCGATCGTGCAGGCCCAGCAGGCCGAGTTCGCGGGCGAGTGCAGCGGCGTGTTCGGCTCGGCGTTGGTCACCTAACTGGTCGGCGTCTACCCGTTCGAGCATGTCGACCCGGCGGGTCTGACCCATCGAGTCTTCGGTGGTGAGGGCGCCGTGCAGCGCAGCGTCGAGGCAGCGCTCGGCATCGTCTTGTTCCAGAGCGCGCTCGAAGGCGGCGAGTCGAAGTCCCCAGCCGTCGCCGCCGCTGCTGGAAACGGCCGACGAGAAGTCGAGCAGGTCGTCGATGTCGAGTTGCTCACCGGCGAACCGGTTGGCCAGGAAGAAGGCGTCGACTGCTTCGCGATACGAACCGCGGCGATGGAACTCGCGCGCCGACGTGAGCAGTGTCTGTACGACGCGGTCGTTGCCAGCCAGCGCCCCGGCTTGCACAAAGTGTGATGCACTGGCGTGCACGTCGCCGCGGGCGTCGGCTTCTTCACCCAGCCGCAGGTGCAGCCGTCGCCGGTCGACCTTGTCGAGCACACTGTCGAATTCGGCGTGGATCAGTACATGGCGAAAGCTGAACTCGTCGAGCCGCTGCTCGGGCACCCACACACCGGCCCGCAAGAGGGTCTCGCTGGCTTCCACGATGGTGTCCAGGTCGAAATTGGTGAGGTCGGCGATGGCGTCCAAGCGAAATCGCATGCCAACCGCCGCCGCAGTTGCGGCCACCAGCTGGGCGATCTCGTCGACCTTGTCGACCCACAAACTCGCGGTAGCGCGATCGGCGCGACCTTTCGTCACCGAAAGCGTGTCGGGGTCCGCTGATCGGATGAGTTCGTGCGCCACTGCGGGCAGCGACGCTCGCTGGTGTAGCAGCGTGGAAGCGAAGTCGTGGCGTTGCATCGACGTCGACGTCTGGTGGTAGAGCCCGATCAGCTCCAACAATTCGTCGTGGTCGAACGCATCGACTTCGACGATGGTCAGGCCCAGGCGAGTGATCTCGTTAGAGAAGTGCGCCCAGTCGTGTGCTGCCGGGTCATCACGGCCGATGGCGAGCAGGCGCGGCGCAGCGTCATCTTGGGTCGAGGCCAAGAAGACAACCAGGGCCTGTGAATGGGTGTCGAGCCACTGAGCATCGTCGACCACGAGCACCAGTGGCAGGTCGCCGAACTCGGTGGTGAGACGTCGGCGCACTGCGCCCCAGCACTGCATGCGTAGCAGTTCGTTGCCGCCGCCATCAATGAGCGGCGCTAGATCGGCTTCCAGCGACGGCAACGCCGTCAAGAACGGTTGATACGCGCCCGAGGAACCGCGTCGGCCGGAGAGCCACAGCACGTGTTGGCCCGCAGCGGCGAGCTCGGGCACGACCGATTGCGCCAGCGCCGACTTGCCCGATCCGCTGTCGCCGCTGATGAGCACGCCGACACCTTCGCACGTCAGTCCATGCACGATGGAGGCTCGCAGGCGGGGGCGCTCGATCATCCAGCTGCTGACGGCAGGTTCGTACATGCCCACGACGCGCCCGGTCACCACCTCGCCGATTGGCCCGTCGGGCCGCGAAGTGGGGTTCTGCGCCAGCACCGCGATGCAGTCGAGTAGTGCCTGCAGGTGTGCGCTGAGCCCAACGTGCATCTCGTGGAACAGAAACTGTTGCGCCTTGGCGCCGAGTTCGCTGGCGGCAGCCACCTGACCGCACGCCAGGTGCAGCTCGAGCACGGCGGCCAACACGTCCTCTTGGTAGTTCGAGCGGGTGGCCAGTGTGCGGGTGCTGAGCAGTGTCTTGGCCGACCAATCGACAACGGCGTGCTCGGTCATGCGTTGGAGCAGCCGCAGCCGAGCTGAAGCGATGGGTTCGTGGCTTTGCTGCAGTAGCGGCGAAGGTTCGATGTTGGTGAACGGCTCGCCGCTCAAGAGCTCGTGCACCAACGCCTGGGGCACGCTGTGCAGATCGAGATCGTCGGCATCGAGTAACAGCCACAAGTCGACCTGGTCGGTGGGCACGTTCAGGATGTATCGACCGTTGCGGGTGGCGATCTCTTGCACGCCGATCGTCTTGCGCAGGCGTCGGACGTGCTGGCGCACGCTGGCTTCCCACCCGGACGTGAGTTCGTCGCCATACAACTCGTCGGCGAGTCGATCGGTGCTCAGGCCGTCGGGCCCGGCTGCGGCCAACAGCGCGACCATGTGTCGTTGCGCGGGCGGTAGGTGGGTTTCGCCGTCGTCGTGCTGCAACGCGACGGGCCCGAGACATCGGATGCGCACGGCTGCGAATCTACATCACAGCTGCGCTGTACATAGTGTTGAGAGCGACACAAATGAGATGACCTTATGACTTGGCCAATGGCAGACATCGATAGGGCAACCGGTGCCTGGACGGTTGAGGATCTGCGGGTTGGCGACTTGGTGTTCGGCCAGAAGCGCGAGGGGCCTCTGGCCTGGCTCTGTGATCGTGCCGAAGAGCCTTGGCGCCATGTCGGCAGCCTGATCGAGGCGGACGGCGAACTGAAGGTGGTGGAGATTCGGGGCGACCGTTTCCTGCTCAATCCAACGACGCACTTCTTCGATCCCGATCGCTATGCGGAGTGGGGTGCGGTTCGGCTGCGCATGAGCGAGCAGTGCATCGACGTGGCCCACGGGTGGATGATGGCGCACCTGGAAGGCGGCGAATCTGCCGATCAGGTCTACGCCTGGGACGACCTGATCCTGGCGGGCATCATCTCGGCCAGCAAGCGAGGTCTGGTGGCGAAAGATCCTGAGCGAGTCAAGGCAGCGATCGCGGCCGCAGCAAACCAGTGCAAGGAGTCGCTGGAGTACCGGGGGAAGACGTCGCTCACCTGCTCGTCATTCATCCAGCTGGCCTATGAGCACGCGGGCGGGCCCTGTGCGATCGAGCATCGAGTGTGGCGCGACGGCCCGGTGTGGCCTGAGCGCAGCCCCACCGTCGACGAACTGTTTGCGATGACCGAACAGGACCTGGCCCGGCTGGGCGATGTGAGTCTGCTCGATCTCTATCTCGCCGAACCAGCTGTTGATCGGGGCACGTCGACGACCAAGATACGGCGTGACCACTATGGCGAGATGATGAAGGTGCTGACGGCTGCAATGTGTGGGTATGCGGTAGGCGAGCCACCGCCAGAGGGGGTGGCGCACGACAGCCGGTGGGTCACGCCGGGTGATCTGTGGCGGTCGCCGTCGGTCTACGAGCGGGCGTTCGTGACGCCTACATAACTGCGGGGGATGACATCGCCCAGGCTGGTGCGCGTGGTCAGCACCGGGGTGCCCCATTCGATGCCGTCGTGTCTGGAGAAGACGGCTATGCGAGCGTCGGTCACTGCCTGATCGAGCGGTGCACCGGCGCCGAGCTCTCGCAACAGCGTGCTGCTGAAGGTCACGGCAGCTTTGTCGTCGAATACGAACTGCATGCCGATCGCCGCCGGCACGCCCTGGGCGACCAGGCTCGAGGTGATGCCGGCGAAGCGGTCGTCCTTAGATGGGGTTGCGCCGTGACAGCTGTTGAAGATCGCCAGCCGAAGACCGGACTGGTTCAACAGCACGCCCAAGTCCTTGCCGGTGCGGGGCTGGGGGAGCCGGGCATGATCTTCGAACACGATGGCGCCGTCGTCGGCGTTGGTGTCCCACTCGCCGTGCCCGGCGAAGTGAAACACGTGGGGCTTGAAGGCGTGCAGCGCGTCGTGGAGTGCTTGGAAGGTGCCGCCGTCCACGAATTCGAGCTCGACCTGGTGTGCGTCTGCTCCTGGTGCAAGCGCGCTGCGGATGCGTTGTTGTTCATCGGCGATATCGAGAGGTGCAGTGCCTCGGGGCGAGGCCGCCATGGACAGGACCCGCAGGGTGGCGATGTCGCTGTGGCTGCGAGTGCCGTCGGCTACCGGCAGCAGTCGCACCAGCGATGTCTCATGGCTGCGTGACAAGAAGGCGCCCCGCTCGGGGTCATACAGGTACTCCCATGGGATGTCGGCGAGCCTGTCGTCGACCTGCAACACGATGCGCAACACGGCGTTGTGCTTGCGCACGAAGTCGATGCTGTCTCGGTAAGCCTGGTGGCACGCCGAGGTCAGGATTGCTTCGAAGAGGTTGGTGCCGAACGCCTCGATCGCCTTGGACTGGTTCTTGGCTCGCCCGCCCCACCGGCTTGCGTTCGCGGTCAGTTCTCGCAGCTGTTGCACGCCTCGATCGGCCGGCAGCGGCTCGCTCCGCAGCGCCCGGCGCGAGTATCCCATGGGTGTGGTGACCTCGACGGCGAAGCCTTTTGGCTTCTTGTCGATCACGACCATGAGCTCCAGATAGTCACCGGCGAAGAAGCCGGTCTCGGCGGTCACGTCGATCTCGTCGATCGGCTTTGGCGAAGGTGCAGCGCCGTTGGTCGGCGAGCGCATTGCATGCATGGAGGTCGCGCCGAGGCCGACCAATCCGATCGCCGCGCCGACGGCACCCACCAACAGCGCAGGCCACTTGGTGACGCCGATCCACGAGAAGATGCGCAGGCCGAGGACGGTGTCAACGGTGCGTTCGCCGTTGTCGCCGCGGCTGCGATCGATGCCGTCGTTGCGAGAGCATGTGCCTTGGCCGGTCGAGTCGCTCAGGTCGCCGTTGTTGCAGTACGAACCGATCGCCTCGGTGCCGTAGGCCCACAGTGCCAGCGCGACCAGAGTCACGCCAACAACGAGCAGCACGAGCGCCACTCGGCGGGTCATCCATCGGGGAAGTCGGGTCACTGATCTATCTGTACACCGTGGGCGTGACGCGTGCCGAAAAATGACGGTCACAAAACGGTCACACGGGTTTGTCAGTGTGGACAACCGTGGCTACGGGAGAGACACAGGGCAGCGGAGATCGCTTGCGCTGTTTGATGCAAGCAATGGCAGAGCGGGACTCGACGGCGTTATTCCGCTTCGTCGACGAGTTCCGCTCTGACCTCACATCCACCGTGCGGTCGATCCTGGGGTCGGTCGGACGAAGCGATGTCGGCGGCAAACCCAGCGAGGTCGACTTCTTGGTCCTTTCTGCCGGGCTTGTGCTGTATGACCGAGCACCCCGATGGCAGCCGGGCGGCGCGCCGCCATGGCTGTGGGCCAACCGAGCAATCCGAGGCGAGATCGTAGGGTGGCTCGGCCACCCACGAGTCGAGTTCGTGGCCGAATGGCACGCGCCCGCAGTGGCCCCACCGATGCCTGTGGGCAACGACGTGAACTTCGATGTGCTGGCAACCGACTGCGCCGAGATCGCCGACTGGCTGGCCGACGTAAGGCAAGTCGCCAACGAGCGTGACCAGCGCATCCACATCGAATACCAGACGCAGAAGTCGCTCGGCGACCCGTCACCAGCCATCACAGTCGGCGCCGAGTTCGGTCTTCAACCAGCAAACATCCGCCAGATCGACGCTCGGGTACGTAGCCGTCTGGCAGAGACGTCCGCCCTGGTCCCGTGGTAAGGGCTGTCGCCCAGAAGTACCTGAAGCGCACTCCTGACGGCGCTGCCTACAAACTGGTCGAGCGCACGCTCGAACCGGCGATGTTCGTCCTTGGACTGTTGTTCATCCCTGTCCTCCTTGGCCCGCTGCTCGCCGACATGTCCTCTGATGCCGAGGCAGCGTTCGAGGCAGTTGGCTGGGCGATTTGGGTCGCGTTCGTGGTCGAGTACTTTTGGCTGCTCTACCTGGCGCCGAGTCGCTTGCAGATGGTGCGCAGCCACAAGATCGATCTGTTCATCGTCTTGTTCCCGCTGTTTCGACCGCTCAGGTTCATGCGAGTGCTGCGCGTCTCCACGGCGGCATCGGGACTCGGGCGAGCTGTTGCTGCGTTGCGCCGCATCGGCGGTCGACCAGGGTTTCAACCGTTCTTTGCGACAGTTGGGTTGGTGATCGTCGTGGGCGCAGGCTTGGGTCTGGCATTCGAACACGAGCAGCCAGGTAGTGGCTTGCACAGCTTCGGCGACGCGCTGTGGTGGTCGATCGTGACCTGCACAACCGTCGGCTACGGCGACTATTTTCCCGTAACGACCGGCGGCAGGCTGGTTGCGGTGACGCTCATGATCGTCGGCATCGCCGGTCTATCGGTGCTCACTGCGAGCATCGCTGCGCTGTTTGTGAAGGACGACGACGAGCCAGCGATAGAAGACCTGCGAGAGCAGCTCGACCGCATCGAAGCGCTGCTGGCAGCCAAGAGCTGAGCGCAGGTTCAGCTCGACGGGACTTCGCACCCGAGGCCGTTGTCGTCACCGTCAAAGTTGTGTGGATCGCTTCCGGCCACTTCAAAGTCACGCTGAGCGATATCAACACAGTCGAGGTCGCCGGCACTGATCGGTATGCACACGACCGGGTATCTAGTATCGCAAGTGCCTGGAGTGACGATTGGCGTTGCCGCGGGTCTTGGGGTCGGGACGGTTGTGCTGAAATCGACGATCACGAGCGGGGTTGTCTCCGGCTCGGTGGGCAACTCCTGTTCGACACATCTGGTCAGCCCAGCCATGAGTGCCTGATGTTCTGTCGAACTCACTTTCAGGTGCCACCTGCTCTTGATCCGAACTCGAGCGACTAAGTACAAACAACGGGCGTCAGGGTCGTCGGGGAGCCACTCGTCTGGGCCACGAGCACCCTTGTTGCCGTTCACCGAGGTAGCCGACACCGCAAGGGTTGCTGGATCATCGATGTCGTTGGCTAACGCTCGTTTGAACTCCGAGGACCAAGCCCAGGCTCCTGCGTGATGAGATTCCGAGAGCGAGACGACGTGGTCGATAGATGCATTCGCCACGTCGGCAATCGCGACGAGGGTGTACGGATCGATCCACGAGCCCCGTGCGACCTTGCAGTCGCTGCTGTCGGTGAAGCCGATGTCGCCGACGCTCTCGGCGATCAACGTTTCGTGGCGAGTCGACTGGCAGTCACCGTCGACGTCTTGCCAGCCGTCGTAGTCATCCCGGTCGTAGGGGACGGGTGCAGCAACATCGCTGATTGGTAGCTGCGCAAGTAGCTCGAGCGCCCAGCCGGCGGTGCCGGTCAGCTCATCGACAGATGCGCGCCGACGACTGGTCGATGCATCGCTGTCTGCAAGAACTAGTGCTGCCAAGCCAACGAGCACGAGAAGGACAAGACTGAGCGCCAGTCCGCTGGCCATCACCCGCCTTGATCCGCCTTGACCTGTTGGAGAGCTCACCTGCATTAGTCGGCAAGAAACGTGACAGCGACAGGCGGCGCCGCGGCCAGTTGTTCGACGAAGCCGACGTGTGAGCGATCTTTCAGCAGATGCTCAGTCACGGACCCCGGAAGTGGATAGTTGGAGCCGATCGGCCTCCATTTGCAGTAGCTGATTCATCAGGCCACCGTCGACAAGATCGGTCGAGGCGGCGGTGGCCTCCTTCAGCATTGACTCACGGGCGTAGTCGTCGAAAATCTTGGTCTTGGCGGCGACGAGCTGGTGCAGGCTTTCGTCGATGCAGTCTCGTGCGATGAGTCGGTGGACGGTAACGCGCCGGGTCTGACCCATTCGGTGCGCCCGCGCAATTGCCTGCCATTCTGTCGTTGGCTTGAATTGGGGTTCCATCAGCACGACGACTGATGCTGCTTGAATGTTCAGACCGACGCCGCCCGCGGTGATCTGCGCAGCAAGAACTGCGTGACCGTCGACATTGCCAAACCGATCAACCTCATCCTGGCGCGACGCCGAACTGACTGAACCGTCGACACGGAAGCAACCGGTCGTCACTGATTGCACTGCGTCCAATGCCCCGAGAAAGTAGGAGAAGACAAGGACCTTCTGGCCGTCGGCCGCGTAATGTTCGAGCAGTTCCTGCAATCGCTGCAGCTTTGCTGACTCCGGGCCGCCACCAAATATCGCAGCTTGACGCATGCCCATCATGTTGCGCTCACCGACCGCAGCTGCATGAGCCTGGCGTTCCGCAGAGCCCAGGCTGACCCACTCTTCGAGTTCGATCCGCTCGGGCAGCTCTTTCAGGACATCTTCCTGATTCCTGCGTAGATAGATCGGCGCAACTGCAGCTCGAAAGCCATGCCGACTAGAGGTGGAGGCGCCTAACGACAGCTCACGCAAGAAGCCTGGATTGGCGATCGCAATCAGGTTCTGGAATTCGTCCACCCTGTTCTCGAGCGGTGTGCCCGTCATAAGGATGATGCGCTTTGCGTGGCGGCTCAGTCGCTCGACGGCTCGAGATCGTTGCGACCCGGGGTTCTTCACGTAGTGGGCTTCGTCTGCAACAAGCATGTCGACGGCGATGTCCTCGAGACGTGGCAGTGACCGCAGGGTGGCATAGGAGGTGAGGGCAACGCCGCCGCTCTTCAGCCAACGCGCCATGAGCGCTTCTCGTTGGGCGCCGTGCAGCACATGGGTCTGGAAGTCACTGCGCCGTTCGATCTCTCGCTCCCAATTGGCGAGGATGCTGGCCGGGACGATCACGATGAACCTGCTCGCCTCCTCGGTGTTCTTGACGTGTGCCATGGCGCCAAGTGCTTGAATGGTTTTACCCAAGCCCATCTCGTCGCCGAGCACGGTGCGGGCCTGCTCGATCATGAATTGGATGCCGAACTCTTGGTATCCGCGGAGATGAACGTTGAGGCCCATCGTGTGAAGTGGAAGTGCTTCGATGCGGGAGGCGACACTGGCTGGTAGCCCGCCGCGAGCCTTCTCGACCATGGCGTCACCCGCCCCACCGATTTCGGAAACGACCTGCTCCAAGATCGAGCTGTAGTCGGCGAACTTGCCGGTGTATTCACGAAGTAGTTCGTCGAAGGTGTTTGGCACCGTTGTTTCGGTGATGACCGCCGCTGCACGTCTGGCCAGGTCGAGCAGTGCTGGCGAGTAGATCTCTTCGTGCAGATCTTGGGCCGTGAGTTGGACTTGCTCTTCACTGACACTGCGGCCGAACAGTCGGCGTAGGCCAGAGCGTCCTCGTCGTTCCTGGCGCAGCACATCGAGTTGATCGCGCAGTGCTTCGAGTGTGGTTTCCAGTTGGGGGACGAGTCCTGGCGGAACCTCCTTGGAGCGAAGTTCGCGGGCGGCGGCACGTAGTAGGCCCGTGCGGTCAAGCCGCAGCTGGTCGGGTCGAGGCATGGTGACGACTTGGTCTTGAGACCATTTGCGCGCCGCCGCAATTGCCAGGCGCAGTGAAGCAGCACCGACCGTGCCGATCCCGGGGATGAGCTCCAACCCGGTGGTCCCGAAGGCCACAGCGCCCACGAAGTCGAAGCCCGCCCGCTGCAACGGTGTGATCTTCAGGCTCTTGTCGGTGAATTCCTTGAGCCGTTCGATAGGCATCGAATCGAGCAACTGGCGCCGCTCGCCATCGGCGTAACTCTGGAATTCTTGGCGCAGGTCTCTATCGGAGTGCTGAACCAGATCAGCGAGGTACCGATACTGCGCCTCGAGATCCTTGGTGAAGCGGGAAGCGTCATTGTCGAGCCGGTTCAACGCAGCCTTGTCCCACTCGAGAACGTTCGGAACGAGGGTGTCCTGGGGCCGCGCGGCGGCTGGTTCGACGTTGGCGGTTGGGGGTGGAATATCCGCGGGCCTTTGCGGCGCAGGGGTGGCGGTTGGGGGTGGAATGTCGGCGGGATTTCGTGGAGCGGGGCTGCCGGTGGCGGTTGGGGGTGGAATGTCGGCGGGATTTCGTGGAGCGGGGGCCGGTTTGACGTTGGCGGTTGGGGGTGGAATGTCGGTGGGGTTCCGGGTTGCTATGTGTGCGGAAAAAGGCGTAGGCGGGGGTGGGGATGGCGGCGTGTCATTAAAAGGTTCCCCGCCGCGATCGCAGACCCACGACGTCCACTGCTGTCCATCCCAATAGCGCAGGTCGTATAGACCTTGAGGGTCGAGATGCCATTGAGGTGGATGACTCATGCGTAGCTTCTCACGTCTCTTCTTCGTCAACTGAAGAGGGCGAGCGTAAGTTCATCATTACCTACTGTCAATGCTGGTTGTGACCGCTGGTGTCGACAAACCGGGGCAGCTCCAGCCGAGGAAGAAGAGTCGTGCTCCGTCGAGCCCGATGCCGCAAGTCGAAACAACTCGAGCAGCAGCTTGCGGGACCGGCACAGCAGTGCCCGCGTCGTTGTGCGTCATACCGGGTGGACCGGGGTTGATCGCCTCAGTTGCCACAGAGCCTTGAAGGAACTTGGCCTGCCTCCGAGAATCGCGGCTGAAGTACCCGAAACCCCACCACGCCACGGGACTCGTGCCACTTGGCGGGCAACAGTGAATAGTGGAGCTGGTGAGCCGGATGGTGAAAAATGCAAGGCCCCGACGTTGTACAGACTTACGGAAAGTACGAGACGGGCTCATCACCCGAATCCTTGGACCGGGCCGCATTGTGTGGCAGCGCTGCGTCTTTCGATAGTAACGAGTTTCCATTCACAGGGTCTCCCCTTCCGCACGCCTAGGTTGTATCGGTGACACCCGAGGCAGAATTCGCACGGGTCCTGGCAACGCTGCGGGATCTATCAACAGATCAGCTCGACAAGGGCAAGCGCTTCGAACGGCTCGTCGCTGCCACGTTGCGGGTGGCGCCGCTGTGGGCGACGCGGTTCAAGAACGTGTGGCTGTGGGAGGACTGGCCTGGCGCGGGTGGCGAGATCGACACGGGTATCGATCTCGTTGCCGAGGACCGCGTCACCGGCGCACTCACTGCCATCCAAGCCAAGTTCTACGACGACAAGGCCTCGCTCACGCTCGATCACGTCGGGTCGTTCTTCGGCCTACTCGGCCAGGATCGATTCGCTGATGGAATGATCGTGACGACGGCACCGCCGACGAAGAATCTGCAGAACACAGTAGGCAACCACGCAAAGCCCGTGACTGTCGTTGGAGCTGGCGACCTAGCCGGGTCAGGCGTGGACTGGGCGCAATGGACGCCCGACAAGGCAGACGAGGTCAGACGTTCGACCAGGGATCCTCGTCCACATCAGCGAACAGCCATCAAGGCCGTGCTGGCCGGCTTCGAAACCAACGATCGCGGCAAGCTCATCATGGCGTGCGGTACAGGTAAGACCTTTACCGGTCAACAGATCGCCGAACGAGTGGCTGGCAAAGGGGGAAAGGTTCTCGTCCTGCTCCCGTCGATCAGCCTGCTCTCGCAGACCGTCAAAGAGTGGGGCGCTCACGCTTCGATACCCATGACCCCGTTCGCGGTCTGCTCCGACAAGAAGGCGGGCAAGAAGTCAAAGGACGAAGACATCTCGCCTTTCGACCTGATCGTTCCGCCAACGACAGACCCCAACGCTCTGGTCGAGAGCGTGGCCCGCACCCCGAATGGCCACATGTCAGTCGTCTTCTCGACATATCACTCGACGTCGGTGATCACCGACGCTCAGGCCGCTGGCCTTGCCGACTTCGATCTGATCATTGCCGACGAGGCGCACCGCACGACTGGTGTCACGCTGGCCGATGGCGATGACTCCAACTTCACCCGAGTGCACGACAATGCTCACATCGCGGCTGACAAGCGTCTTTACATGACGGCCACACCCCGAGTATTCAGCGATGCGTCACAGGCCGCAGCGAAAGAAGAAGATGCCTGGCTCGCGTCGATGGACAAGGAAGAGGTGTACGGGCCGGAGTTCCATCGTCTGGGCTTCCGCGAAGCAGTGGACCGGGGACTGCTCACCGACTACCGGGTGATCGTGCTCGCCGTTGACGAAGAAGCGGTCTCGGCTGGGTTCCAGACGCTTCTCAGCGACGAGAACAACGACATGAACCTGGACCGCGCCACCAAGCTTGTGGGTGTGCTCAACGCACTCGCCAAGCGCGACGCCAAGGGAACAACGTTTCGTGCTGACGACACGGTTCCGATGCAAACCGCACTGGCCTTCTCAAACACCATCAAGGCATCGCAGCGGTTCACCGTCGAGATGGATCTGCTTGCCGACCGTTATGGCGAGTTAGCCGAACACAATCAAGACATGGTCGTCGAACTTGACCATGTAGATGGCTCGCATAATTCGATTGAGCGCGAGACAAAGCTCGCCTGGCTTGCAGAAGACATTGGCGAGGAACGCATCCGAATTCTCTCCAACGCCAAGTGCCTGACCGAGGGCGTCGACGTTCCGTCTCTCGATGCTGTGATGTTCCTTGAGCCTCGAGGATCCATGGTCGACGTCATCCAAGCAGTCGGTCGGGTCATGCGTCTGTCCGATGACAAAGAACGCGGCTATGTAATCCTCCCGATTGGAATCCCTGCTGGTGTCCCGCCGGCGCAGGCCCTAAGTGATCACAAGAAGTACAAGGTCGTATGGCAGGTTCTCAACGCGCTGCGCTCACACGATGAACGACTGAATGCAGTGGTCAACCAGATTGATCTCAACGACGAGAAGCCCGACATCATCGACGTGCAAGGCGCTCCACTCGGCGAGCGCCCAACGACCACACTCGACAATGGCCTCGAAGATGATCCGTGGGGTGCGGGCGTGCAGCTCGCGTTTCCTCTGGGCGAGGTCCGTGATGCGATCTACGCTCAGATCGTCAAGAAGGTCGGTACTCGGCACTATTGGGAAGACTGGGCCAACGATGTTGCCGAAATCGCCGGCCGGCATGAAACCCGCATCCGAGCACTGATTGAGGACCCCGATACAGGCCTGGGCGTCGAGTTCGAGAAGTTCGAGGCTGGCCTGCGATCCATCCTGAACGACTCCATCGATACCGATGATGCAATCTCGATGCTCAGCCAACACTTGATCACTCGACCCGTCTTCGAGGCGCTGTTCGCCGACTACGACTTCATAGGTTCGAACCCTGTGTCGGTCACGATGCAAGCGATGATCGACCTGCTCGACGAGCATTCCCTCGACCGAGAGACCGAGGCGCTCGACCGCTTCTACGCCGACGTCGCCAAGCGGGCCGAAGGAATCGACAACGCAGCAGGCAAGCAAAAGATCATCACTGAGCTTTACGAACGCTTCTTCGCCAAGGCGCTGCCCAAGACGGCCGAGGCACTCGGCATCGTCTACACCCCATTGCCCGTGGTCAACTTCATTTTGGGTGCGGCTGACAATGCACTGCGCAAACACTTCGACTGCTCGATCAGCGACGAGGGTGTCCACGTTCTGGATCCATTTACCGGCACCGGAACGTTCATCGTTCAGCTACTGCAGTCCGGGCTCATCAAGCCCCACGACCTTGCCCGCAAATACACCAGCGAGCTGCACGCCAACGAGGTTCTGCTGCTGGCGTACTACATCGCCGCCATCAACATCGAAGCCACGTACCACGATCTCGCACCCGGTGACCAGTACGAGTCCTTTCCCGGGATCGTCTACACCGACACCTTCCAAATGGTCGAGAACTCGACCACGCTCGAAGTCTTCGACAGCAACTCCGAACGCGCTCGCAAGCAGCAAGATCTGCCCATCCGCGTCATCCTCGGCAACCCGCCCTACTCAGCCGGCCAAAAGGACGCCAACGACAACGCCGCCAATCTGGCGTACCCCACAATCGACGGCCGCATCGCTGAGACGTATGCAGCGAAGTCAACCGCGACCAACAAGAACTCGCTCTACGACAGCTACATCCGTGCGCTTCGCTGGGCGTCCGACCGAGTTATCGACAACGACGCGGGCGGCATCGTGGCCTACGTATCCAATGGCGGGTACATCGACGGCAACACGGCTGACGGCTTGCGGCTTTCGGTCGCCGAAGAGTTTCACCACCTGTACATCTACAACCTTCGCGGTAACCAACGCACTGCAGGAGAACTATCGAGGAAGGAGGGCGGCAAGATCTTCGGCGGTGGGAGCCGGGCGACAGTTGCAGTCATCATCGCTGTCAAAGAACCAGGGGCTATCCCTCGCAGCGGGGCGAAAACCCATTACCGCGACATCGGCGACTATCTCAGCCGGACAGAGAAACTAGCAATCCTCACCGGCAACGGCGCCTTGGACAATCCGCTCGAAGCGGTCGAATGGCGAATTATCAAAGCGAACGAGCACGGCGACTGGATCAACCAGCGTTCCGACCGTTTCAATGAGTTTGTCCCGATCTGTGAGTCAGACGACCCGAAGTCGATCTTCGTGTTACGCAGCAACGGCCTCAAGACCAACCGCGACGCCTGGAACTACAACAGCAGCCGCCCCCAACTGGAAGCGAATATCAATCGCATGGTCGACTTCTTCAACACCGAAGTTGACCGCTTCGCAGCTGCATATCCGAACTTGACAGGTACCCAAAAGGCAAAGGCAAAGATCGCTAAAAAGTTTGTCGACCTCGACTCAACCAAGTTCAGCTGGGATGTCAAGGACTACAATTACTTGGCTAAAGGTGAGCACCACAAGGCTGAGAACAAGCAGATCGTTCAAGCTCAATATCGCCCGTTCGAGCGTCGTCATGCTGACGCTGCCCGAGAGCACAACGACCGGACCTACCAACTCCCCAGGATCTACCCGACCGCCGACGCTCGGACACGCGCCATCGGGATAGCTGGAAAGGGTGGCTCAAACGCCTTTACGCCGCTGATCGTCAACCGCACACCAGACCTGGTCGTGACCGGCGCTGGCAACGCGATGCAATTTCTGCCAATCGCCACCTGGACAGGCCCCGCTGAAGAAGGAGATCAAGCTGCGCCTGGACTCTTCGATGCAAACGACACAACCAATGCTGGCTGGCAATCCAACATCAACCCGGCTGCCATAACCCGCTATCAGGCGCTCGACCAATCGATCACAGACGAGGACCTCTTCTACTACGTCTACGGCATCCTCCACTCGCCCGACTACCGCAATGCCTTCGCTGCCGACCTCAAGAAGTCGCTCCCCCGTATCCCGCAGGTCGATACTGCCGAAGAGTTCCGGGCCTTCAGCCAAGCCGGCCGAGACCTTGCTGCGCTGCACCTCGACTATGAGAGCGTCGAACCGTGGCCACATCTGGACACAACCTTCGCCGACGGCTTTGACAGCGCTGACCCTGCAGCTTGGCAGGTCGAGAAGATGCGCTATCCCAAGGTCACCGATCCGGAGAGCAAGAAGAAGGTCGACGACAAGACCGTGGTCCACATGAATAGCCGCATCACGATCGCTGGAATTCCTGAGCGCGCCCACGACTACATACTCGGCAGCCGCTCCGCAATCGACTGGGTCCTCAACCAGTATCAGGTCAAGACCCACAAGGCCTCGGGCATCGTGAACGATCCCAACGACTGGGCAACCGAGCACGACCAACCGAGCTACATCTATGACCTGCTGTGCTCTGTCGTGACGGTTTCCATGCGCACGCTCGACATCATCGATGCGCTCCCCGAATTGGACCTGACCTGATCGAACTCAACGCTCCCGAACAGATCGATGATCGCTGATCGTTGGAATTACACGCTTCCGCTGTGGTGGGCTGCTGTAGGCGCATGCTGGGCGGTTGAGCCACAATGTTGATGCGCAGCCACTACCTCTAGGGAGAACGTCCAGATGAGTGACTTACCGATAGGCCCCGTCGAGATCGAACGGGTCGACATCCGATCCGTCTGGCCCGGTGAGGCACGCGACTTCACGCCCTGGCTTGCGGATAATCTGGACGTGCTTGGATCACATTTGGCGCTGGGCGAGCTCGAGATCGACGGAATCGAAGTGCCGGTGCCTGGCGGGCGTTCGCTGGACATTCTCGCAGTCGACGCGCTTGGACAGAAGTGGGCGATCGAGAATCAGTACGGCGAGGGTGACCATGATCACCTCACGAGAGCTCTTGCCTACGCCGTCGGATTGGAGTGCAGAGCCGCAATCGTCGTTGCGGAGTCTCATCGTGACGAGTTCATCGCCATCGTCGACGAGTGGAACCGCTACTCAGAGGCGTACGGGCCCAGTGGCATACGGCTGTTTCTGGCCGTGGTCGAGGCGTGGCGTATCGGTGATTCGCCCGCGGGCTATCGCTTCCGATTGGTTGCGGGGCCCAACGAATGGAAATCAGAAGCGGCTGCTGGATCGCGCAAAGCGTCAGAAGCCGACAAGGTCCGCCACAATGAGTTGTTTGAGTATTGGTCAGAGTTGCTCGAAGAAATGAAACGCTCGGGTTCGCTGTTCCGAACCATCGGGCCCCGTAGTGGTCCGTATCTGTCGCTAAGTAGCGGTGCTTTCTCGTATCAGCTGTGGGTTAAGGCCGGGGAATGCCGCGTCCAGCTCCGAATCGAATCGGGTGACGCGGAAGAGAACAACGAACTATTCGACGCATTGATTCGCTGCCGTGGCGCAATCGAACAGGAGCTTGGCACGCAACTCGTTTGGGACAACGACAAGACCAACCGGTCGAATCGCGTTTTCTGGGAAGTCCCGGGCTCGGGCGGCTATCGAACAACCGGACAAGATCGTGTTGACGGAATGGCTGCCGTCTCGGCTGCGATGTTTGCGTTTCATGCCGCCTTGTCTCTGCGCATCGAAGAGATCTCGTAGGGCTCCCGCAGGGGCTCGTGGCTATCCAGGAAACGTCAGCACGGGGCACGGCAAAGTGGCACGAGGAGCATTCCGAATCTTGTTGTCCGCGGTCAGCAGCGCGATGTCATCAAGATCCTTAGCTTGCAATGCTTCGGTGGTGGCCAGGTAGGCCGCATCGTACTGAGTGAAGTTGTGCCGGAGCTCCCACACTCGCTCGAGCCGTGGTTGGGTCATGCGCTCGCGCACGTATGGCCATCCGAATAAGCGACGTTGAACTGATGCAGCCCAGTCGGGATCGATTTCACCGTTGGCTTCAAGGCGGCGTAGTGCACTAACGACTTCGAGCGGAGTCAAGGTATCGATGATGTGGGCGTCATCAGCTGCGAGTCGCTCTTCGGTCCACTGGCGTAACTCGTTCGCCTCGGGGGTAGCGAAAGCGACCAGAGGCAACACAATCGATGCGTCAAGAACGAGACGCATTATTCCTTGTGAGCTCGCCCGTCTCGGTCAGCTCGGACCAATTCGGCACCGCGTTCGATCGAAACGTTCGCCGGTGATGTATTGGGCGAGTCGAATTCCTTGAGGGAGGCCGCGAAAATTTCACTCAATGGTGCATCTGGTGTGGTTGGTGCAGACACGGTCAGGGGCTTTCGATTGTTGACGCAGTGGGTAGTGCGTCTTAAGACTAGTTACATAAATGTGATTTGTCACCATGATGGGGACCCTGAGGGGGACCCAATAGGTGTCCTGTCGCTGACCTATCAGAAACTCGCGAAGCAATGATCACACTCAGTAGTTCACAGATGTGACAGTTAATGGTCAGCTCACTGATCTCTGGCCGTCGATCTCTCGCTGTCACAGTTGCTTCGTACATAGGTGGCGTCCGACAAGCATGGCCGCCAATTGCGGTCATAAGAGAACCAAACGGGGAGAGGGCACATGTCGACGTTGTCGAGGCGAACCTGGTGGCCTCTCGTTGTGCTGCTGATGTGGTCTGTACTTCTTGTTCTGAAAACATGGAGTGATTCTTGACCTCATCACCATGGGACACCCCATCGCCCTGGGGATCCGAGGAGCCGACTCAGGCGACGAGCGACGCGTGGGCCGCTTCAAAGTCTGAAACGAATCAGAAGCGATGGGAATCCCGTGGCGGTTCCCGAGGGTGGAAGCCCTCAAGTTTCGGAGCGATCTTGTGGCTTTGGCTAGCCGCACTTTTTGTGGTTTTGTCGGCTTACCTGTGGCGCATTGAAACCATCACTGCTCATATCTTCGGATACGGCTTCGCTGGTCTCGGTACGACTACATCAGTGGCGTTGTTCCGACTTGCAGATGTCAACGAACGGGCTCAACGCAACTATGAGCACCGGCCATGGGCTTCACCGTTTGCTATTGCGTTGACTATCGCTGCCTTTGCGCTTGTTGTGACTCACGTTTGGCCGCTCGCGACCGAATGGGCGAAGCCATGATGCGGCAGATAATTCTTGCGATCACGGGTGTTCTGATTGTTACCGGACTGTGGGTGGGCGTCACACCAGCTGCAGCGGCACAGCAATCATCTGATTGGAGCTCGGAACTTCAAAGCTGCGTGTCGGAGCGGCAGTCTCTGCTTGCTCTCTTTCTCGTCGATGAGTCCGGCAGCCTTCGGGACACTGATCCTGATGATCAACGAGTGACCGGTGTGCAGCTCGGAATCAGCAGCTTGAGCAATCTGGTTGACCAGCTCGAGGAGTCGATCGACGCGCCAGTGCGGCTCGACGTTTCGGTCATTGGTTTCGCGAGCGTTGCGACAGAACGGCAATCGTGGGGAAGTGCCGACGCTGCGTTGGCATCAACTGCGGTGACCGAAATGGCCGACCGTGATCAATTCGCGGAAACTGACTATGCGAACGCATTGATCAGCACACTTGACTCGTTTCAGACAAGGGCAACCGCTGTGGCTGCTGAAACCGGAGTCGATCCATGCAAGATCTTGTACTGGTTTACCGACGGCGAGTTCGACATCGTGAGTCGCCAGGGAGAAACTATATCCAACGACTTCGAGGAGCAGAAGGTCTGGGCACCGGACGTTGATCTAGCGGTTTCTACCGAAGGGATTATCGAGCGGGGCCGACAGGTCATATGTGAAGACACGTCCTTCGCCAGCCCTGGTATTGCTGACCAGCTTCGCCTCGCTGGTGTGATCACGATCAGTCTTGCCCTGACCGAACAGATCGACCCAGAAGATGAGCAGTTTCTGGAGTCGATCGCCATCAATTCTGAATCAAGTCGCTGCGGCGAGGAAGTGTCGATCGGCGCGTCCAATCCGTTAGCTGACAACAATGCGTTGCCATGTGAGTTTGGTACACCACTCGATGGCACAAAGGCGTTCCCCGACGAGTGCGAGCGGCAATCTTTGAACCCATCGGTTAGCCAGGTTGTACAAGGCGATCCGGGAATGGACCGGGCGTATTTTGTTGTGTCGAGCGGGGCGGAAGAGGTTCGGCTCACGCTCACGCCGCCTGCTGGGTCGACTTTTGAGCTATTGGCAGGAGATAGCGCAACGAGTGCGGGGGCGAGAATTGAAACCGTCTTTGTTAGTCCAAGCGTTGCGACAGTCGAGATCGATTTCGATCCTTCGTCTACCGCCTGGCTTGGTGACTGGGTCATCGAGGTCGAAGATCCTGCGGGTTCAAATGGCGCAGACGCCTTTAGACAACTCACTTATTGGGGCGACTACAGACCGTCGATGAGGCTCGCCGGCGAGTCGCTCGTGCTGGGCGACGATGGCGAACTCATCGTTGAGGTCGTCACATCCACAGGCACGGCAGTGGATGTGTCGACGTTCGCATCGTTTGACGTTTCTATCGTCGCTACTAACACCGACGGTGTCCAGTTCGCCGAGGCACTACGTCGCGATGGTGCCTTCAGCGTCGTCGTAAGCACGGCCGGGGCGACGGTGGGAGTCGTGGAAACCGAAGTCACGGTTCGCACTCAGACCGAGAGCGGAATTCGACTCGAGACGGTCACTATTCCTGGCTCCTTCCGCATCGACCCGCTGCCGGGTTATCCCACTCTTGTGACGGAATCGCTCCTTCTTGATCCGGTCGAGGACATTGGTGTGACGACATTCGAATTGGTGGTCGCAGGTGATGCTGACAACAGCGGTTGTGTCTGGCTTGGAGGGCTGGTGCCCGACGATGTCTCGTCTCGGTTGGGTTCGACGTTCACCCTCGAAACTGATGCGCCAACGAGCGAAGCGGAGTGCCTGGCAGTCCCGGCTGGAGAATTGGTTGTCTTGACCGGGGTCGTCCAGACATCCGATCCGCTACGGGGGCGCTTCAACGGCACGATTCCCGTCAACCTTCGCTCTCGAGATGACCAGCCATTTCTGACTGCCCCGGCCGACGTCGCCTTTAGCCTTGATGTTTCACCAGATGAGCAACGCCGAACGCTCATCTTGGCCCTTATGTTGCTGGCCGGGGTGCTCGTGCCCTTGCTTGTCACCTACGTGCTCGGCTGGTTCGGTGCTCGGTTCCGTTCGGGTGGCCGCTTGAAGCATTTGGTGATTCCGGTGCGCGTTGGCCCGCAAGGTCTGCGTGGCCAAGATTCCAACGATGGGCCGAAAGTTGACCGGACGGCGTTTGAACCTGGCCCGAGCGGCGTCGACGGCTCGAAGGAGTTCGAAGTCGATGGCACAAGGTTCGGCACTCGAGCCCCCCTGAATCCATTCTCGGCTCCTTCAGGACTCGCCGAGGCGAGTGGTGATGTTCTTCTATTCTCAAACGGACGTAACACGGGACGAACCCGCCAACTGAACCCGAATCAAGCGCTCGCAAACCTGGATCTTCCCGACCAGTGGCAGCTGTCTGTGCCGATAGAGGGCGACCGCGCAAGCTTGCTTGAGCAATTCGAGCAGGGCGAACTCTCCGGGAGCTTGATGGTGCTCGTTCCATTTGACGACGAGACCAAAGCCGAAGAGTTGGTCAACGACGCGCATCGCGACGTCGGCCATCGCGCCCGTGCAGCGCTCGAAGCTATTGATGACTTAGCCCGACCGAGTCGATCCAGCTCTGGGCGATCTGGTGGCTCGGTCGACCATGACGTTACGCCGTCGGCGCCGACCGAGAACTCAGATTCCTCAGCACTTGACGACGATCTACCCAGCCCAGGAGAAAATCCGTGGGCCTGACGAGTACCTATGAGCAGGAGAAAAACAGATGACATTGCGACCATGTTTGATCGTTGGCGTGGGCGGTTCCGGCGGCAAGACCCTGCGCTTCTTGCGAGCTCAGCTGCTTCGCCAGTTGCGATCGCACGGAGTAGATGAACTCCCAGCGGCATGGCAGATGCTCTACGTCGACGTGCCCACCGAGCAAGAGGGTGGGGGCGAGGAAACCCAAGATGGCCTGCCTCCAAAACTCCTTGACCGTGACTATCTCGGTTTGGTCAACGAGTCTGACATTCGGTACTCAACGGTTGACCAGGCCGTAGTAGCAAGTGCGCCTATCGACTCGTTTCTCGGGTGGCGGCCATCACCCCAGGATGTCAGCGTGCCGATCTACAAGGGCGCTGGTCAGTACCGCACGGTAGGTCGCATGATCTCGGTGTACGCGCTCAGTCAAATCGCTGAATCTGTCCGCGGTGCCGTAACCCGATTGACTTCTAGCGAAGTGCATTCTGAACTTGCTGAAGTGTCGAGACGCCTTGGCTTTGAAACGTCAACCTTGACAGGTCCAGCAGATACATGGGTCTTTGTCATTACTTCTCTCGCAGGTGGAACCGGGTCCGGAGTATTTCTTGATGTGTGCGATGTGATCCGTGCCTCGGCTGGCGCTGCGACGTGGGCCGATGAATCGCTGGGGATTATGTACACCGGCGAAGTATTCGGGGAACTGCGCCCCTCTGACCGGGCCGGCGTTAACGCAAACTCTCTTGCGAGTCTGTCCGAGGTTATGGCTGGCTATTGGCGCACTGCCCCGTCGGAGGCTGCCCGGAAGCTCTTCAATGCGTCCCGCTTGCAGGCGCCGGCTCGGTCTGGGCCGCGATATCCCTTCCTGGTTGGTGCATCGAATGAGGAAGGGGTTGTTACTGGCAAACAAGTAGAGATCTATGGCGTCGTTGGGAATGCGTTGGCCTCTTTCCTCACGTCACCAAACTTGCAGAACGGTATGGCTGCCTACACAACAACGAACTGGAATTCGAAAGCGACGAATAATCATTTCGATTCGCCGCTGTTGCGCAATCTCACCGATGAACAGCCGTTCACAGCACTCGGTGTTTCGAGACTCTCACTTGGTCGCGACAGATTCGCTGACTATGCAACCGATCGCTTGGCCAAGGCCTCTATAGATCATGCGCTCTCAGCGCACCTCGTGAACGTTTCACTCGAAGAGACCACTGAGCACGAAGTCGTGGACAAACGTGCCCAAGAACTGCTTCAGCCTTTCTTGCGCAAGGCGTTCCTGAACGAGCGTACGGAAAAGTTGAACGACGTAATTGACGCACTCCGGCCGAGCGAGCAGCCAAGGCGGCTTGGCGAGATGAGAGCCTCCATCATGAGCAACATTTCGTCTCTGAGCCCGATGAGCGGCCCCGATTGGGAGCGCAGCGTCTTTGCTGAGTTGCGTGATCAGCGAGGCAGGTTGATGGATGACGACTCTCATCTAGTCGGGCAAGAGGCATCAGAGCTACGGGAACAAGCTGAGGTTTGGGTTGACGAAATTCAGAGCCGGTTCGTAAACCTAACCGCTGATTTCATCGCCCTTCGAGGCTTGAGCATCACACACCGGTTGGTGGGCCTTGTGCGCCAAGAGTTGGAGACCGTCGCCGTTGAGTTGCGAACTGAATCAGAAGCGTTGAACCAAAAGTCCTTCGCCGTTAAGCGCGTCCTGTCCGAAGCGTTGGTGGGGGTCGGCAAGAAGGTGGGGCCAACTCATGATCAGGTGCAGCACAGTGTGTCTGCCGGTATCGACTGCCTACGCGCAGGTGCAGAGGCACACGTGAGATCGTTGGCAGCCGGCCTCTTGCAGGACTTCGTTACAGGGTTCATCGAGCCTTTCGAGGCCTCGATTGGCAGCGCTCGCGAACGACTCCAATTACAAGAGAGCAACACGAACCTGTTGCAAGGACCCATCGTGTCCGCCTGGCCAGGTAGCGGGGCCGTTCCCGATGACTACGGCCCTCGCCACAACGAGTTCCTGATCGAGTCACACGCTACCTTCAACGGCGTTTATGAAGAGATACTTAACCAATCAGTAAGCGCCGATACACCGGCGCAGGCTCTCCAGCAGAGCATCCGATCTGTTCTCTCCGGGGTGGGCCTGGATGATCTTGATCGGCATCGTGCAGTTGAGGACGGAGACAGCGGTGTTCGACTCTCGTCGGCGGTATCTCAAGGCGCTGGTGCAGGGCAGACCATGATCACCATTGTTGATCGTTGGACGCCAGTCGGAGGCGAATTCCGAAGAGACACGGCGTTGCCCAATAGCGCTCGGTTCGAGCTGTCGCTTCGCGTGGGCGATCACATTCAGTTGCGGGCGCGATCCTTCGTGAATGACCCGGACACCGCAATTGGTAGGTATGTGCGTGAATCGCTGCGGCGCTATCTCGACGAAACGGAAGGCGACGTTGAGCCGGTGGAGGCCCAGGAACGGCTCGAACGGTTTAAGGATCGATTCCGCGAACTCGTGCGAAGTTCCGCTCCTCTGGTCAACGTGAGCTCGTCGGCGAAGACGCTGGCGCATCCTAAAGCGAGCTTGGCTGGCGAGTCGGTCCGGACGTTCAGCATGATTCCATTTGGCGATGCTGATTCAGCTGCGTACAAAGCGGTGAAAGAGATCGATGCCAGCCTTGGCCTTGAGATTGACGGCGACACGTTTCGCGATAGCGATGCATCGGTCATTTCGGTCTTCAGCTTTCTTGCTGCGCCGATGCAGCCCCACGTCTTTAGTTCTGTCGTCGAACCGATAGTCGCAGACTGGCGTCAGTGCCAAGCGCGCCTCGAGGCCGAAGATCCAGATCCGGTTGGTTCCTTCTGGAAGCTGCGACGCTCGCGAGGACTGGTTGACTTCATTCCGCTTCCCGCTCCATCGCGGCGAGCAATCATCCGCGGCTGGTTCATAGGAAAAATGTTGGGGCTGATCCAAGTCGAACGCGGCGCGCATCCAAGAGTCAAAGTTTGGAATGAACAGTCTGGGGATTGGGCCACGATGCCCCGGCCAATGCTTGGTGGGCCGATGATGGACTCATACGACGAATTGCCGAGGGTGCTCGAATCGTTCCCGGTTGCGCTGATCACTCAAGGGACCGCGCAGGGCGCCGATCGACCATTGGCCGCCTACGAGCGTTTAGCCGAATGGGGCTGGGATGCCACGTATCAGTCCGGTCAACTTGAGTATCGCCATGCCGGTGAGCTCTTGCAGCGCTGGGTCTTGGACGGTCGAACCGAAACAGGAGCTCCCCTTCCGCAGACCAAACTTGCTGGGCCCGTAGGGGGTTCATCTGAGGAGCGAATGGAGCACTGTCGAAAGACAATCGAGCAGTCTGCAAATGCCTACATTGCAAAGGCAGGGTCTGCAGGGACGATCAACCATCAGATACCCCACGAGTTCTTTGACCTGTCACCAATCGTGGAGCTCGAGGAAGATCTGAAAACAGTGTTTGGCGATTTGTTACGCGGCCTGGACGGCATCGCTGCGAGCGGCGAAGAAGAACCGTTGCTCTAATGGCCAACGACATCACGGTCATCGTGGGGCCAAGTGGCACAGCCGGCAAGCAAGTGCGTTCGATACTCCAGCGTCTTCGAACGCTAGGGGTGTGCACCAAAGTAAGCAGTCTTTTCTGGATAGACGAGCTAGACATTCGTTGGCAGCTGAACGACGAGAGTCAGTGGCGGGTTACCACGAGCATGCAAGACGACCTTGCGCTGCTTCGCTGCGAATCCGCCACGTTCATCGTCGTGGAGCTAGCCGAGTCTGCGCTGCTAGCTTTCGACGCTGGTTTCGAACCAAGTCATGCCATCGGCCTAACTCATGAAATCAAGTTCCCGCCTGGGATGGTCGCCAGTCAGTTCCGCTTGGTCGCGCCAACAAGCCACGAAGACAGATTCGATGCAACGACCCTGCCGGGATGGAGCACGGTTGTAGCAGCGCCCGAGAACCGATTTTCGGATCGACACTCACCGGCTTCACTTAAGACTGAGGTCGAGTCCAAGCCTGGTGACTACTTCGGGCACGTCGCGGCTCACATCGCGACGATCGCTGGTCTGTGGCGCAACGACGCTGGTGACTTGTTCGGGGGCGACTTCGCTCCCGTGCAAGAAGGATCGGCGATCGTGCAACGAGTGTTTAGCCGTTCGGTGGTGGGCGCAGACGTCAGCAACGGCATTGTGGAACCGTTACTCGACCAACAATCTGGCGTTTGGCCAGTCCCTCGGACTGTCGACCGCAGCGTGGATCTTGTACCCCACCCGGCACCGCATGAGTTGGTCGCTGAAGCAGTACGAGAGTTAGGGAATGTTGAAGGGTTCCGATACAAACGTCCTTCGGCGTATTCGCCACCAACGGCAACTCGGATCTCGATTGGCGATGCCTTTCGCATCTTTTTCGCTCGCATACGTGGCGGCGCGATTGACGCCCCGTCTGTGGTGTCATCTGCAGCGAAGCAGCGTCTCGCAGCTTCGGCTCATCAACTCACGACGACAATCACTGGGCTAGGTGGGAAAGGTTCGAAGGTGACCTTTTCATCTTCGGCCCTCCAAGATGGCGACTTTGGTTCGGCTGCGCAGATTCTTGATCGGATCGGTGCCCCCGTTTTTGTCCAGGCGACGCCAGCGGCATGGCGCACATTGCGTTCAATGTGTTTCGGCCTTATCGACGGGGACCGGAACTCCGCGGCTGACGAGCTTGCGCTTGTAGAAGGACGGCGCACAGTTGTAACGAGTCCTTCTTTGATCGCCCCGGTTTTGGATTCACCCGGAGTCGACGATGCTGCAGCGGGTTCATTTCTAAGCGCGACTTCGCCTTCTCCTGACAACCTGGTTCCGCAATCTGGATCGCAGTCTCTGCTTGGACAACTTGACGACGCGATATCTGGTGAACGAGAACGGGCTGCTGGCGACTCCGACTACGCACTTAGGATCTTGGCCGAAGCACCAGAGACCTCCGAGGTCACTGAAAGGGCAGAGCGCCGGTTGGACCAGTTGCGCTCGAAGGCTCGGATGATTGGGCTCGGAATGCTGGTGGGAATGGCCTACGCCGTGTTCACCACGATCGGCGACATACGCAATGGGTCTTTCGCTATCGGTGTGAGTCCTGCCGAAATGACGGTTGCGTCCTGGGTCACGGTCGCTGTGGTGGCTGTTTTCTTGCTCACTGTCGTCTGGTATGTGCGAGAAGAGCTGCGAATCAGGTTCCAACTCGACGAGCATTACCGGCGTATCGAGTGGGCCGAAAAGAGCCTTCCAGCAGCGCTTACGGAAATGCACCGGCTCGACGCCATCGACGAGCAGTTCTGCGATTGGGCATTGGTCATCCAAAACGTTGTCCACCGTCCATGGGGTTCAGACGCAACAGTCCAGCGAGAATTGGCGAGCGATGTCTTTGACGAGCATGAGCTTCCCCATTCGCTCCTGGTTGTGCACGGCGGCAGCGACTCGTCGGCGGAGTCGAACCTGCGGCTCGGACTTGAAGCCGAGCTTGTTCGCGTCGGGTGGTTAGGTCAGATTTACGACGAGGTGTCTACCGAGGCTCTAGAGGAATTCGCTCATGAAAATCGGCGGGTGAACGATGACCGAATGGATCCTGACGAGGACGTGCCGACGGCGCCAAATGGTACGCGCATGTGGCTCGCCGAGCAGTTCTCGTCGGGACGTGGTCAAGAGCTAGCTCGCCGCCGAGCTCGGGGGTTAGCTGTCACGTATCTATTGGGCCTTGACCCCAACGAGACGCTGCCTCGGCTTCAGGCGGGTTGGCACCCTGCGACGCTTCTCGACGGACTGTCAACGAGTGACCTACTCAGCGAGCTGCGCGATGCAGACCAGACGCCGCTAGATCAGTCCATCTTTACCCCTGCCGGTCAGCAGCGTGGCGCCCGCGAGGTGCTGGTGCGGTCGTCATTCGTACCGGCACCGCTGCGCATTGGCGTCGCTGGTCCCGACGTACGCAACGGTTCAACTGACTTCACGTTAGTTAGTACCAGGGTGGAACTTTCAGGTGCGACCCCGAACGGCGACTTCACGTTGTTTGAGGAGCAGCTCGAACACCCAGAGCCCTCTTCAAAGGCCAAGCGCAAGAAGCGTTCAGGACAGGCACGACCTGCGCAGATCGAGGAGCCTTTGATATGAGCGAGACGGACTCAGAACTGCAGACAACGCGATCTCGCTTACTAGCGAGCCACTGACGACGCTTGTCACAGCTGAGCCGTACAGCCGACACTCACCGCCAGTGGAGCAAGGAGGGCAGCGAGGCAAATGGTGACAAGAAATCGGCGCCTACAGATCTGACGCTGCTGAGGCGACCGCTGGTTCGCGCCGGGGCAATGAGTCTGTCACAGCTGAGTCGTACGAAGGGTGTTCACAATCTCAACTAGGAACGACCATGTCGAATCAATATCTGCCACCCGCTCCGGGACAACCACCAACGGCCCCGCCTCAGGTCGTGTACGTCGAGGCGCCCAAGAAGAAGCGTGGCCTTTTCAAGAAGCTGTTGATAGGGCTTGGAGCCCTCATCGTTCTCGGGATCGTGTTGGCGGCTCTCGGCGGATCAGACGACGGATCAACCGCTAGTTCGGGTTCGACGCAGACCGCTGCGGCCGGTGACAATGCGAGCTCGGACTCATCGCGTACGCCTATTGCTTTCGAGCAGATAATCGCTGACACTGCGAATATGACGGACCTACAGTTCGATCAGTACGCCGATGACGCAGAGAGCAATAATCGGGCCGACCGGTGGACGGCGACCGTAACCGAGGTCGATGACCAGGTATTCGGCGACGGTTTCTACGCCCATCTGACCGTGAACCCCGGTGAGACTTTCGACTTCTATGACATAAGTATTGACATCTCCGAAGATGTGGCGCTCGACCTGAACCTGGGAGACGAGCTCGTTTTCTCTGGTGACATCAAAGGTCTAACAAACACGCTTGACCTAACTATCGTTGACGTTGAGAACGTAGTGATTCACAGCCAACAGGCTGGCTAATCCGAGTTCAGCGGCTTCGGAACCGACGGTGACGTTGAAGGCGATCCGACAATTTTTGAGCTTTCAATTGGCTAGGGGTAGCTGGCCGGGGGGAGGACCTCGTCGGGGTCGCCTGCATCCGCGCAACCTAGTCGACTGCCTTTTGCTGACCCTGGCGTCGGAGATGCCCACGGTTACCTTCCCTCGAGCGACGGCTGTAACTGGGTCATCGTCAGAACCGTTTGTGCGGAAGGTCCGACAGTGGGTAAGTCAAAATCAGTCGACAAGAGCACCCGGGTCAACGTGTCGCGCTCGGGTGTCTCATTTTCTAGGAAGACCGGTCCGGTCACCCTGAATTCCCGTGGGACAGTTCGTTTCGAATCGCTATGGGCGTGAGTTACAAGTTCGGTAAGAGGAGCTCAGACGCGAGTCTGTTGCTGCTCCCGTTGTTTCTTGCTCTGAGCCTTGTTTCGTTAGCGCTGCGCCTCATGTCGAGCTTGATCTACACGATGGTGCGAGTTGGACTAGCGGGCCTCAAGAGCTATGGCTCCGTCAACACCTCGACAACAACCTGTCGATTCGCACCGCCGGACTTGTGTCGGTGAGCTTTGACGACGTTGCTGGCGCCGATGTGTGCACGGTGAAGGTGCCGTCATCGGGAAGGCCGGTTTTGTCGAAACCACACGAGGGCGGTCGCGGGGCCTCACAATTCTGGGTCCGCGACGGCAATCGCACCGAACAACTCCACGGCGACGAAATGGTCCAGTACCAAGAAACCACTGGGGCTGACCAGCGAATGAAGATCAGTTCACAGCAATGACATTCGCCTCAATCAATGAAAAGGCCGAGGCTCATGAAGTATGCATAAGTTTGTGCGGCCGTTTAGAAAGATACTTTTCAACATAACTATGTATAAATTATGTACACTCCTGCCAGATGCTTGACCAGAAGTACGCCAAAATTCTTGCTCACGGCGAGACTTTTACTGTCGAATTCAAACGCAGGGTTGACGATCGCGAACTCGTTGAGGCTGTCACGTGTCTGGCCAACGGCGACGGCGGCTTGCTGTTCATTGGCGTAGACGATGATGGTCAGGTTGTCGGCGCAGACAAGCGGCATGGCAACGTGACAGACGCCGGGCGGGTGCAAGCGATGATTCGTAATCAGACCGAGCCACCGCTTACAGCCGCAGTACACCTCGTCGACACGCCTGATGGTGACATCATTTGTGTGGATGTGCCGGTCGGGAACACGGTCATAGCGACAAGCAAAGGCACATATGTACGTCGCGTCATTGGTGCCGATGGCAAGCCGCAATGCATCCCGATGCGGCCCCACGAGGTCTTGGCACGAGCCGGAAGTATTGGCGCATCTGACTACTCAATGGTGCCCTTGCCGGGCGCCTTGGAAGACGAAGATCTCGACCCACGCGAGTTTGAACGGCTCCGCTCCCTTGATCGCATTGGCGGCGATGGCTCCCTGGCGATCTTGTCAAACACTGAAGTTCTGCGCGCACTGCAATTCTTGCGCTCTGATGGCCAGTTGACGGTCGGTGCGGTACTCGTATTCGGCACACCCGGCGCTATCGACAGACATGCTCCGGCCTACGAGGTTGGTTTTCAGGAGATCGAGAACCTGGAAGTACGAACCAACAGGCGATGGCGGGCGCCGCTACTACAAGCGTTCGATGAACTCGTGGACTGGATAGATCGGCGCAATCCCGAGGAGGAAGTGGAGGTTGGTCTTTTGCGCATTGGCCTACCTCGATTTACTAAAACGGCACTCCGAGAATTGATTGCAAATGCGATTGTCCACCGGGACTTTGCCCTTCTTGGACCCACACTTATCGAACTAGATGAATCAGCACTCCAGATCTCGAACCCCGGTGGTTTCCCAAACGGGGTGACGATCGACAACCTGCTCCGCACGCCTCCGCGGGCGCGCAACCCCGGAATCGCAGCCGTGTTTAAGCGACTGGGCCTTGTCGAGAGCACCAGCCGTGGAGTGAATCGTGCGTTCGAGAGTCAATTGCGAGCTGGCCGAGCTGCACCTGACTATTCCAGGACGACGGCTGCATCGGTTGTAGTTCGTTTGCGGTCGGGCCCGTCTGACAAAGAACTCGCAGCTTTCATCTCAGAGCGTCGCCAGTCTGGAGAGCACCTGGACGTGAACGATCTCCTCGTCTTACACGAAGTACGAACCCAGGGGCGAGTCTCAACAGCCAGAGCTGCGACGCTCTTTCAGGTCCCAGAGGGCGAGGCGCGGGCGTTGTTAAACCGATTGGTCGAGTCTGGTGTGCTCGAGGCGCGAGGCGAGCGTAAGGGTCGGACCTACCACATGGCTGCCGGCGTTTACCGGGCTCTCGGGCAATCGGCTGGCTACGTGCGAGCGCGTGGGTTCGACGAGCTGCAGCAGACCCAAATGATCGTCAAGTTTGTCGAACAGCATGGGCAGATTACTCGCAGCGATGCGGCTGAACTCTGCCAGCTCGACTCTGGCGCGGCTGGATACCTATTACGCAAGATGCGAGACGCAGGCATGCTCGAGATGGTTGGCCAAAAGCGCGGGGCTCACTACGTACTGCCGGCGGGAGCCACTGAGACTTGATCCCTTCACTTGTCGTCGACGAAGTCCGTCAATCACTTGTCGAGTATTTGGCGAGCACTTTCGCCCTTGCCGACGACGAGGTCCGCGAGGCGCCCAGCGAGTTCTTGCAGGATCAGGCCGACGGCATCTCTCGTGGGCCCTACCTGCGGGTGCGCACACCGTTCGCCTCGGTTGATCAGTATTGGCGGTCGCCGCTCGACTGGTTGCCTGAGGGCTTCAAGCCTCACGCTCACCAGGCGACGTCATTCGATCGATTGGGATCGCGTGTCTCCGCGCCACAGTGTGGGTGCTTGATCGGCCAGCGACGAACCCGACGTATCTCACGACTGAAGCCGACGACAACTCCGACAAGAACTTGGACAACCTCGACGACTGCCAGCCGCCGTCCTGGCCTCGATGTCACACCCCAGCGCGACAATCACAGGGTGAGGTCACTTCTGCAGCGATGGTTGGGCATCGCTACCCCTGCTCCTGAGGCACCTGCTCGATGGCTAGGCGCGGAGCAACCAGTACTCGACTTACGGGATGAGCCGGTCCCGTTTGTCCTTCTTGATGACACGCACGCCTGGCGAGAGCGGCTGGTCGAGGACTTATTGATCCAAGATGGTGACCACATAGAGGTCACGTCGTCGTATCAGCTTCGGCTGCAACCCGACCTGTTGCAGCGCATCGGCGTCGAAGTGGCAACGGGTGACAAGGTGCGTCTCATATTGCCGCTGACGACGCGACCAAAGGATCTACTTCTCGGCGTGGATCTCGCCGGCCCTGAGGGACCATGTGCCCTGCTCCTGAAGAGCCAGATTGCCTTGCTTCAGCTGCGCTACCTGGAATGGAACAGCGAACGACCAATAGGGCCAGACGTGGCCAACCTGCTATACGGCATGTTCACATTCAACCGGGGCATTTGGGATCACTGTCGGCTCGAGCTGGTTCCAAAGAGTCGATGCGCCGCTCTCGCTCGATACCTGAGCGACGGTGTCGATCTCGAGATCAGCACGGCCGAAGTGGACAAGATGCACCGAGCATTGGGTCGATCACGCAAACTTCTCCACGACGCGCTGGGCGAACCGGTCGATCCGGATTCTCTCTTAATAACGCTCGTGCTTGCATTGCCGTTCGTCGAGCTGCCACCGAAATCTGTCGCCGAAGTCCACCACTGGATCGATCAACTGGATCGATTCCTGAACACGGCACCACAACAAGTTCGCGAGATCATCGCCGAGTACTGCGTGAGATGGGAAGTCATGATCGATGTTGTTATCCCGGTCGGCGAACCCTGCAAAGTAAAACTCGCCACGCGCCGGCCGTGGGGGTCCAAGGACCCGCGCCGAACGACGCAACGGCTTGCGATCGGCGATGCCGCAACCGCTCACATTGATCTGCGCGTCGCTGATCACAGTGTCTACATCGCCAGCAAGCCCGGGCTGCGCAACCTGCAAGGAGCGACCGTCGGCATTCCTGTCGTCGATGACCTTCGCTTCGCTGACGACGTCGCCAGTATCTATGTATCGAACAACGAATCCCGTCCGTACTTCGTAGATATGACCGTCGAACTCTCGCTGCGTCGCTCGACGGTCTGGATGATGAGAATGCTCTGGCTGTTGGTTGCAGTAGCGTTCGCCGTGACTCTGGTGTTGCCAGAAGACGGCGATCTTGCCGATGGGCTGGCCCTGCTCGTGTTTCCCCTGACCCTGGCCGGAACGCTGGTATTGACCCGGGCAACGACCGGGGTAGCTCAGCGGCTGCATGAGAGAAACCGAATGTGGTTGACTGCAGCGATCGGACTGATGTGGATTGTTGCATTGGGGCGTCTTCTGGCCGCCGATGTTGACCTGGGCTGGCTTATCGATACCGCACGTGACCTGCGGCATACGGTCGGGTCCTGGTAGAACTATATATAAGGAGTAGTCATGGCTAAGAACGGCGCAAATGGAAATGGACGCACTGGAGCAGTGCGAAACCGCACGCAGGTGCAAAACCCGACAACCGGTCTGTGGACCAAACGCGACACATCATCGGGCCGCTTCGTTGAGACCAAGAAGTCCGGTGGTTCCTTCAAAGGCGTGCGTCGCGAGAAGTAGCAAGAGCTGGGCGTAGCTGACTCTGGCCCCTCCCAACCAACTGCGACTCAACAGCGGCTGGGAGATACTGGCCGCCGAATTGGCAACTGATGAAGGCTTGTTGGGCTAGGCCAAGTATCACGCTGCGCAGTAGCAACGACTCGTTGGGGTCGCGGCGTTGAGGTCTATTCAACGATCCGCAAGTGCGAGCCCCCAACCGGAACGTGTCAGGATCGTCGTATGCGAATTGTCTGTTGGAACTGGAGCGCAAGAAGTCCCATACGCCTACTGGCGCCGCAGCGATTGCCCGAATCGCAGCAGAGGATCCTGAGCTGGCGGTGTTGACCGAGGCCCGCATTGGACATCGCGAGTCGTTCGGCGGATACGAGATTGCATCTCAGCCTCCTGCGGGTGAGCGTTTCGCCGCAGACGAACGCAAGGCGCTGGCCTGGTCGCAGAATCCGTGGCGAAACGTCGACGCCGTCGGTGATGAGCGGATGCCCATTGGGCGGTTCGTCGCTGGCACGACAACGACGTCGGTTGGCGATGTGCGGGTCATGGCGATCTGTATTCCGTGGCATATGTGTGATGTGCGCTATGGCTCCAAGGATCGCAAGCCATGGGAGCAACACCTTCGCTGGCTCGAGTGCTTCGGCGAGTTGATGGCAGCGGAGTCTTCGCTGCCCGTCGTAGTTGCCGGTGACTTCAATCAGCGCATCCCGCGCCGGAAAGGAGCGCCGAGCGATGTGGCTGACGCGCTCGCTTCCGTGTTTGCCGCGTTCGACATCGTCACGTCAGGGGTACCTGCAGGCTGCGCTCGCCCAGGCATCGACCACATCGCAATCAACGATCGACTGCAGCGTGCCTCAGTGCGAGGGTGGCCGAACGACCAAGGCGGCACACGAACGAGCGACCACGATGGTGTAGTCGCCGATGTGCACTTGGCTCGATAGCGCTGAGTAAGGCGAACCATGACAGGCTCTGACTTGAGTGATCACATCCAAGGTCGATAAGCGCAAGCCCGTTGGCTGACTTCAAGCGAGCGCCCACTGCTCCGGCCCCTCTCGAGATTGTCGCAGGCCTCGTGTAGGGTCGCGTGCGGAGCCCGCGACTGGGCGTGATCAACGCAGGTCGGGGCCCAGGGCGGGCAATACGAAGTGGCTTTGCCTCCGTCACTCGCCGGTCAGGATCCGCGGATCCTGAATTCCCACGTTGCGTGGCTCAGTTCCCGCCAGAGGGCACGCTCCGTGACTGTCACAGGGCTGGTTTATGATGGCGGGGCGCCGCAGGCGCTGGCGTCGACACTTGCCATGAGGTGAAAGCAAGCACTTCACGCAGAAGAGCGTCCTCCGGAATTTCTGTTGGGGGAGTGTTGTGCGCGACTTGGGGCGTCTTCTGGTCGAGGCTGGGTGGGAGGCTGATGAGAATCAGCACCGGGTGGTTCGGTTGTCGGCGGACTTTGCCGATAGCGATGAGTGGGCGCTGGCTGGGTATTCGACGGCAGGCCGGTGGATTGCTGATCAGCTCGACGTGACGATGCGCACCGCCAATGAATGGATACGAGTTGGCCGCGCTTTGTGCTCGCTGCGGCTGACGAGTCAGGCGCTGCGCGATCGGGTCATCTCATTCACCAAAGCCAAGGTGCTGACGCGCACGGCTACCGAGTCGACCGAGCACGAGTTGATGGAGCTGGCGCAACGGGTGACGGCTGCCGAGCTGCCCAAGGCGATTGCGTGGTGGTCACAGCGCAGCGAGCCCGATGCGGTCATCGATAAACGACAGGCGCAGGTTCGCTCGTTGCGTTGGCAGGTCGAAATCGATGGCTCGGTTCTCACGACGGTGCGACTGCCTCCGGGTGGAGGTTCGGTGCTGATGTCGGCTGTCGACGCCAAGGTCATGAGGCAGTGTCAGCAGCCGGTTGATCACAGTGGGCAGTGGCCCTCGCTAGCTCAGCAGCGAGCCGATGCGCTTGTTGAGCTTTTGCAGAGCGGTGGTGCTGGGCTGCAAGTCGAGGTTGTACTTCATGTGCGAGGTGACGGTGCGACGCTGGACGACGGCACACCGATCACCGAGAGTTCGATCGCCGAGCTGCTGCCTGACAGCTTTGTGCGAGCGCTGGTGCATGATGCAGGCGGACGGCCGATCAACGCTTCGTCTCGGCGCCGCTACCCGACGACTCGCCAACGCCGAGTCGTCAAAGAACGAGACCGCGGTTGCGTTGATTGCGGCAGCCACGACCTGCTCGAATTCGACCACGTGCCGGACTACGTCCATACCGGACACACCATCGTCGAAGAACTCCAGCTTCGCTGCGCACCATGTCATCGCTTCCGCCACGCCAACGAGCTCGGTCGAGCGCGAGCAGGATCTTGTGGCAAAACGCGACAGTCTATGGAAAACAGGTGAGCGGCTTGTCGATCAGAATGCGACACTCGTCCGCAAGTCGCTGGGCATTGTGGAGTTCAGCAATCAGCTCATCGAGCCGACGAGCCGTGGGCGCTTCGAGCAACGGCGCCTCGCGAACGATCGTTGGTGACGAATCATCTGATCGCGTGACTGCTCCACACGCCAGCAGTGCTGTTGCGGTCGCTAAGACCACAAGCACACACCGCACCAGAACGTTGAAGGTATTCCAAAACATGACCCACTCCTGAGGCACAGCGCCGACGGGCATTCCCCGTCATCTCACGCCGCACCACCAGGAGCGATCAGCTACCGAATTGATGCAGATTATTGATCGTCGACGAACTGCCAGAACGTCGGATCAGGCGCATACGCAGAGCCGGGCTCGCAGCCCGACTGAATTGTCACTGGACCACCACTCGTCGACAGCACGCTCATCTTCGTCCCGTCGGGTCCGATGAGCTCGCTGTCGTCATAGCTAGCCGGCTCACTTGCATTCTCCATATTCACCGAATCTGCTCGCAGCACATACGTGTACATCATGTCTGAATCCGCTCCAAGCTCCCCCTCAATCATGACTGTCGGTGATGCCCCAGTTGCAAGCGCAGCCGCCACTTGGGGGGCGGCGAAAGATGTCCCGCTCCATTGGTGGCCGTCCGCAAGAACTTCTTGCCCGACCACCCACAGGGACACGTTCTCGCCACTGTTGGAGAAGCAACTGCGCGTTGACGCGCCTGCTGCTGGGATCGACCCCACGGTGATGACCGTCTGACCATCGCCCAACGCTGCTGGCCAAAGCCGACCGCTGCCCACCTGTTCATCATTGCCTGCACTTACCGAGAACACCGCATCCTGTCCTACTAGCTCCAAGATCTGCGTACTGAGGGATGGCTCCTTGCAGGCATATCCACCCATCGACATATTGATAACCAAGTTGTTGACGCTGGGATCGCTGACGCTCAGCTCCTTGATCAACGCAAGAACCTCGAGGACATCGCCCTCACGGACGACAACAAAGTCCTCCTCGCCATATGACGGAAGCCGCACATTGACGATCTCGTTCGCTGGCCATGACTCGACAATCGCTTCCCGTCGGTCGACGTTAGGATCCGAAATGTCGATTGTCCCGATAGTCGACCTGCTGATCATTTGGGCGACCACCTCAGAAGCGTGGTCTCCGTGGACGCCCGCATCGATGATGACGACCTGGCGAGGATTGGCATCCTCTCCAATCTCCAAGTCCTGCGGCGTAAATGCCTCGTCAGTGCTAGGAATCCGGCGATCGACTGGGTGAAGGCGGACCATCATGTGACCGAACAACACAAGCTCTTTGGAGTCCCCGTCGTCACTCCAAAAAATGTACGGAACATCACCTGCGACATCGTCGGCCTCACAACTCTGAAGAAAGACCTTGTCTCGAGAAGGAAAGTCAGGTGAATGTGACACTGACTGGCAGAGTGGGATCAGTGCGCCAATGACATCGGCGCTCACTTCTTTGATCTCCACAACATCCCCAGTTCCGTCTGCGAGCGACAGCTGGTCTCCCACTTCACCCAGCCCTAGCCTCTCGCACTCCTCAGCGAGGTTGTAGATAATCGGCTCCTCAACGATGACTTCTGTCTCGTCCGTCGACCCAACGGCGGTACCGGTCGTCGGGGGGGGTGTCGCCATCGCTTGTCGAACCACACGCGGCTGCGAAGAGCGCCAAGATCAGGAATAGGCAGAGGACGCGAACTGGGCGCGAACACTGTTTGGTGGCCATAGAACTTCTCCTTCGTTCATGACGAGGAGATCGCTGCTGTCCATTTGATGCAATTCTTCGCCAAGAATTCCGCTTGGGACTAAGGTACCCAAAATGGGTCAGGGCGTCGAACGAGTTGTTGCGACAGATCTCCTGGCGTTGGCGCAACAGGATCCACAGCGCACGATCGAGCTGACCGAACACTTGCCTTCGGCTGAGCTCACAACTGAAGATTGCGTCGGACTTCGGGCCCGGACGGTGGCGTTTCGCGTGCTCGGCCAACCCGCATCTGCAGCCGAGTCGATCGCTACCGCCCTAGAGATCTCGCGCCGCGCTCAAGACCAACAACTCGAGGCAACGTGTCTGTTGACCAGCGCAGCAATCGCAGCACAACTCGGACAGGTCGACTCGGCGTTCGACCTGCTCGACCAGGCCGGACTCGTCGGTGATCAGCTCCATCGGGCTGAGGTCCAATTCCAGCGAGCGGGCATCACGCTCATGGTCGCCGACTGGCAGACAGCATGGCACTGTTACACCGCCGCCCTATCGGAGTTTCGAGACCACGGCCAAGTGTTATGGCAAGCAGAATCGTTACTTGGGCGTGGCCTGATGTCGGCGTACATGGGTCACCACGACGATGCAGCCAGCGACTTGGATGAGTCGGTCAAGCTGTTCGACGAAGTCGGTGATGACATCGGTGTCGGCCAGGCCATTTGGAACCGAGCACTTGCGCGATTGCAGCAGGGTGACCCTGCACGAGCGGTTGCCGACTTCGACAGAGCCAGCGACATCTTGCGAGAGCAGGGATTCCCGCTCGACCTCTTTCTTGGCGATCAAGCAGCTGCGATGTTTGCGCTCGGCTTGAACGACGAGGCCATCGAAATGGCCACCCGGTGTGTCGACGCTCACGAGGTTGAAGCCGACCAGAACGTCGGCGATGCGAAGGTCCGAAACGAACTCGATGCGGCCAGCCGTCGACTTGAGCTCAGTCGCACGCTGATGCAGATCGGCGATCTCGAACTCGCCCAACACCACTGCGAGCTGGCCGCCGAGCGGTTCACCGAGCAAGGGCAGCGAACTCGAGCGTTGTATGCGCAGGTTACGCTGCTCGACATCGAGCAACGACTGGACGCACTCGAAGGCAGATCAACATCCCGTGCACAGAAGCGAGCGAAGGACCTGTTTGATGCACTCGCCGGTGGCGGCCAAGGCGAGTGGCAGACCGAAGCCCGCCTCATCGCCGCTCGTGCCGCACTTGCTGAAGGCAATCATGACGCGGCCCGGCGAGAACTACGACAACTAGGTCGGAGCCATCGCATGTATCTGCAAGAGCTTGAGCGGCTCAGCCTGTTGGCCACGCTCGAGTCCGACGACGGCAAAGATGGCGCCGCACTGCGCTATGCCCGCCGTGCGATTCGGTTTGTGGCGAGATCGCCTCGGCTTGCGGGTACTTCCTACATCGAAGCTGCGATCTCTCGCCGGATCGAGACCGTGACCGAGGTAGGTCTGTCTGCCTTGTTGCGAGCCGGTCGCGCCGCAGACGCACTTGCATTCGCCGAGGCTGCCGACCTATCCCGGTCCGAGGAGCCGTCCACGAGCCCCCCGACGTCGATGGCCCAGTATCGGTCGCTCACCCGCGCCATCGACGAAGCCACGAACGACCTGCGTGACCCCACCCCGATCATCGCTCGACGCCAGCAAGTCGCCCAACAGATCCGAGCCGAGCAGACGTCACTCATGGCTGCAAGCTCGGCCCCAGAGCCCCGTTCCTCAGCGTCGGTGATTCGCTGGGTTGTCGCTGACGGCCACGTCTGGCTACTGGAACGCAGCGGCCGGGTCAAGGCGAAGCGTATGGCATCGGTCGATGAAGTCACCCAGCTCGTTCGCGAGTTGATGTTCGTGCTCACCCGCGACTTGGGCATCAGCGCTGGTGGCGACAGTGACACCTTGGCCGAAGTCGCTGCAGAACTCGATCAGGCCTTGGGCGAGCCGGGCAAACTCTGTTCGAAGCACCTGGAACATGATGGCGTCGTTCGGCTGCGGCCATCGGCGATGCTGCCGTCGATTGCGTTCGGGCTGCTCCCGTCGCTCCACGAGGTCCCATGGGTGCGGGTGGCCGGCACCCAACAGACCCGAGCGCAGCCTGACGATGGACCTGTCACCTTGGTGGCGGGCCCCAATCTGCAACATGCCGATGGCGAAGTCAACGCGCTCGCAACGATCTACCCGAAAGCAACGATGATCACCAACGCGGGATCTACGACTGCTGCGGCGCTCCATGCGTTCGAGCAATCAGGCGTGGTTCACATCGCAGCCCACAGCAGCCTGAACTCGAACAATGTGATGTTCAGCTCGATCGACATGGTCGACGGCCCGCTCTACCTGCAAGAGATCCAAAGCTTGACGACCGCACCGACCACGGTCGTGCTCGCCTCGTGTGAGTCAGCGAAAGAGCAGCGCGTTGGTACTTCTGCCATCGGCTTGGCTTCGGGACTGTTGCGGTGCGGCATCCATCAGGTAGTCGGCACCGCCCTGCCGATTCCCGACTGCGAAGAAACCGTCGAAGTGATGGTGTGCCTGCACGACCTGCTCCGGACTATGCATGCTGCCGATGCAGTCGCTCAGGTCCGCAGCAACGTTTCGCTGAGCGATCGGAGCCGGCTCATCGCCGCCAGCCTGGTCGTCTGCACTGCTAGCTGAAGCGCACCCAATCGGTGCGGATCACCGAGCCGTCGACGACGGCGACGATTCTGAAAAGCCCTGCGGGCGTGTCGAACTGGAAGAACCCACGCTGGTTCACCTGGATCGAGTGGGGGTCGGTTTCGGTGACGAGATGAACCTCGCTCGGTGCGGGAGACACCGAGCCCCGAATCTCGGCGCCGTCGACTTCAAGTCGGACCGTCGTGCCATCGACAGCAAACTCGATCGTGCGGACGCCTGCGCCCGAGCGCATCTCGCCTGCATCGACGAGCGAGTCGGAAACAATTGCCGCCAGCTCGCCTTCGAGGCTCAGCAACCGGTGGCTGTCATTCGCAAACCGGGTCAGCCACGGCGGCACGGCATTTGTGTCTTCGATGGCTTCGCCCAGCAAAGCCAGCAGCTCGTCGTCGGCCTGTTGAGCGTCGTCGGTATCGCTCATTCGGCTGGCTCCATGACTTGTTTGATCTCAGAGAAGCTTCGCAGCGTCTCGAGGCATCGGGCCTTGATAGACGAGACCGAGTTGGGATTCAAACCGACCTTCTCGGCAATCTCGACATATGACTTCTTGTTCGCGCTCATATAGAGCACGTCTTGGCAGCGAGCACTGAGCTGGCGGAAGCCTGCCATCACCAGCTCACTTCTGGCTCGGCGGATGACATCAACCTCGGGTCCATCAACGGCATTGGTTGCCAGGTCGATCACATCGGAGGGCTCGGTTCGTGCGCTGCGTCGCAAGATCGCTAGCCCCTCGTTGCGGGCAACCGTCTTGATCCAACCTGCGAGCCTGGCCGGGTCGCGGATGGTCTCGTGGCGCTCGATCAGCCGGAGCCAGACCGTCTGGAATACCTCTTCGGCTTCGCTCTGGCCAAGTCCGAGTCGCGATGTCGCACCCCACACCGCAGGCTGGAACTGCTCGACAAGCTGCTGCCAGGCCGCCGCGTCGCCACCAACAGCCGCTTCGAGCAGCTCCTCGGTTGATCGCTCTGGCGCCATGTGATCCAACATAGTTCGTACCCGATTTTGGTGCTGCGAGCCCGCAGTTCAGCCGGTGTGTACAAGACAATCTCGGAGCGCAAATCGTGCAGATCCAACTTCTTCTGGGCAATTTGCATCAAACCCTCACCGTCCCGCTCTTGGTCTCGACAATCAGCTGTCAAACGGCGGAGACCTTCTCCAAACCGGCAGCACTAAGAGGGAAAGAAGAAGATGAGGAACAAGAAGAAGAAAATGCTGAGCGTCATCGTGGTGACGGCGGTAATTGCGGGTCTTGCTGGCTTCGGGGTGGCGCAGGCGACTTCAGACGTTGCGGATCAGCCGATTGATCCGCCCGAGTCGGTGACCACCAGTAGCGACGACATTGCTGCGGACACGCCTACCGATGCTCTGCCTGCAGACGCATCACAGGTTTCCGAACATGTAACATCTTCGGCGGACGCTGGCACCAGCCTGCCGTCTGCCGAGATTACACCGGCGGGCTCTCTGCCCTTAGACACAACGCAGGTCGTAGAGCACATCGACAGCGGGGTTGAGGATCCGCCGACAAATCCGTCGATCGCCGGTTCCGTTGATGCAACGGCCCGACAACTTGATGCCGTTGATGATCCACCGCTGGCCCAGTCGTTCGTCGGCTCCGTCGACGGGTTAGCCCGACAGCTTGAAGGGACTGGCGACGACATGCTCGGCATGGTGGATTCAAGTATTCCTCCATCTGAGCGATTCCCCGGCTGAACATCCATGGGCGGCGGATGCGGCGTGCGGTTCAAAAACCGCACGCCGCGGCCCGTCTGACAACACAGATTTGAGGATCACATGACTGATGGATACGCCGGTCCCCTCAGGTTCTCGAACTGCCCAGCAGCCCAGCTGCGTCCGACGCCAATGCGCCACATCTCCACCGCACGAACCGTCGAGTCATTGGAGAACATCATGCGCTTGCTTCGCACCGACGGGATGGCCTTCGTTGGGTTCGACGTGGCGTTAGCGCTGTCGTACCCCTGGCATAGAGTCAGCATTAGCTTCCCCGCTCAGACACATGCGAGGAAGACACATGTCGGCACGACAACTCCAACCCACAACCGACGACGAATGGCCCGATTGGTGGCTCCGGCTGGGTCTGGCCGATCCGGACTTGTGTGCGAGGGAGCTTGCGACTGCGCTCGTTGCCGACCCGTTCGAGGTCCTCGGGTTCACCGCCTTGGCGGTCAGCTACTTCCGAGACGATTTTGGGTGGCTGGTCGAGTTGCTTGCCGAGCGTGAGCCAGTCCTGCGACATGCGCTACCAGCAGCTGGCTTAGCAATGAGGTTGCCGGTCGCCGGTGAGCTCGCGCAGTCCGCCGACGAGGCGGGCGACCTCGAGCTGCCACAGTGGCTGTGCGAGCTGGACCACCTCGAGTGCACCGGCATCATGCGTCGCTACGACCACGCCGACCGCAGCACGAGCAGCTATCTCATCGAGACGACGCTGCCCGGAGAACACGTTTCAACCGCTCGCCTGTCCATATCGCACTCAGGTGGCACCGACTGCGTTTCGGAGTTCTGGACGACAGGTCTTTCGTTGCGCCAGGCCGCCAGGTTCTATCGCAAGCGGTACTCGCTGCACGCCGCCCGGCCGTACCGAAACGTCAAGCCCGAGACGGCTTGCCGGCGAATTCTCGACGCACTGCAGCCATCGCTCGAGAGCGATCGTCTCGTCCAGGATTGGTGTGATCCGACGCCGTGGCCGCAGAACGTTGGCGTGCTTGTGCTGCTCATGCGGTCGTTGGTGGCGAAACTCGGTGACGGCCATGGCCAAGCGCCAAAGTAGCGCTCATGGCGCCAATTCGACGTATCCTGCGAGCATGCCGAGTATTCAGGTGAAGGACGTTCCCGTCGAGGTTCATGCCACCCTTCGGCGACGCGCAGCCGTAGCGGGCAAGTCGCTACAGGAGTATCTGCTCGAGCGGTTTATCGAAGAAGCGACCCAGCCAACCCTCGACGAGTTGTTCGCCAACGTCGACCAGCGCACATCAGGCGCCGTCAGCCTCGAGCAGGCTGCGGCCTTGGTCCGACAGGATCGAGACGACCGGTGATCGTCGTCGACGCAAGCGTGATCGTCACCGCGCTCGCCGACGACGGCCCCGACGGGTCTCGGGCTCGAAGTCGGTTACGCGGCGAACAACTGACTGCACCCCATCTGATCGATCTCGAAGTCCTGTCGGCATGGCGGCGACTGACCAATGCTGGGCACCTCTCCGCCGCTCGAGCCCAGCAGGCCGTCGACGACCTCGAACAGATGCCGATCGGCCGGGTCGAGCATCGCGTGTTGCTGGATCGCTGCTGGCGGCTGCGTGAGAACTTGACCCCCTACGACGCAGCATACGTCGCGCTCGCTGAACACGTTGACGCCGTCTTGGTCACAGCTGACGCCAAGCTGGCGAACGCTCCGGGGACCACGTGTGTCTTCGAAGTACTGGCCTGACCGACGCTGTCGCTCTGCCTGCCGTCGAAGAGATGCGGTCCGAACAGACCGTCTGACATGCCTGACCGGAAATAATTGCTTGCGCCCGCAGCTTCAACGCGCCGCGGTGGCTGGAGTCGAACCACAAAGCGAAACGGTCTGGAACCAGGCTGAACGCCACGGAGTTCCGCGCCTGGCGTTCGTGAAGAAGATGCACCAAGGTCCTCGACGTCAATTTGCGTATTGCGCCGGGCAGTCTCATTCCCGCCCCACGGACCTGCGCTCTCTATCCTGGAGCGTCTCGAACCCTTTGGAGTGTGATGACCACGCGCCCCACCGATTGAGACAATCGATCGATGCGGCGATCGCCGAGTCGTGCTGCGACTCGTGATGAGAAGGGGAGTCATCCCCCTGTCGTCGTTTCGATTCTTCACGTACGTTCGCACGGTGCCGATCCGACTGACGAACGAGCGAGGAGAAGTCGCCTCCTGGCTGATCCTGGGCGCTGCGCTCGCAGTCATTGCGGCCAGCCTGGGCCCGATCCTCAGCCCGAAGTTCACCGCGCTGGCGCAACGCGTTGGTGGTTCTGGCCCCGCGCCGACACAGATCGAGGGCTCTGCGCCCCCGGGTCAGCTCATCGCCCACCGCGCGACAGACCCCCTTGTCGGCACTGCCGACGATGACCATACAGATCATGGTCATGCTGGCGAAGATGAACAGGCGGGCGAAGACGATCACGCCGGGCACGATCACGATTTGCCCGCCGACAACGGCTTCGCTCCGACCCTCGACGACGGCACCGCCGTGTCTGATGACCTGGTCGATACTCGTGGCGACTTCATCGATACTCTCGACGCCGGCAACGATGACAGGCTGACGGATTCCGAGGTCGAGGAGCTGCTCGACATATTCGATGGTCTGAGCGATCAAGAGAAACGCTGGCTATGGGAGTCGCTCTCCGCTGAGCAGCAGGCGTTGTTGTTGGCGCACCTCGACCCCACCGACGCCGACCACGCCGACCTGCTCGATGTGCTCCAGGGCGACTACCCGCTCGAGACCCGCGGCGAGATCGTTGCACTACTCGATGACGGCGACGACGACTTGTCCGATACCCAGGTCAAGGCGATCTTGGATCTCTTCGAAGGACTGACCGACCAAGAAGCCTTGGCACTTTGGGAGTCGCTCTCCCGGGACCAGCGAGCGACCCTGTTGGCGCACCTCGACACCACTGACTCCGATGTCGCCGCCCTGCTCGATGTGTTCGAGAGCGACTATCCGATCGAAACTCGAGCCGAGATCGTCGACATTCTCGAAGCCGGCAACGACGACAGGTTGACCGACGACGAAACCCGACAGATCGTGGATCACTTCCTGGGGTTGACAGACCAAGAAGCCCTCGAACTCTGGAGCTCGCTCTCGGAGGAACAACGACAACGTCTCGTAGACAACCTGGCCAAGACCGATCTCTCTGATTCCGCGCTGGTCGATTTGCTCGACCTGTTCGCCGGCACCTACCCGCTGGAGACCCGCTCCGAGATCCTCGAAATACTCGAAGCCGGCAACGATGACACATTGTTCAAATCCGAGATCGCCGAGCTGGTCGATCTGTTCGACGGGCTGAGCAACACCGAGGCATCTGCGATCTGGGACACGCTGTCGGAAGACCAGAAAGCCCGCCTGATCGATAATTTCCTGGGCGATGAACCAACCGACGCTGAGATCGCCGACTTCCTGGCCGTCTTCGAGGACATCTCCGACTATCCCCTCGACGTCATCGCTCGCAACGACCCCGAGCTGTCGGGCTACGACCAAGCGCTGGCCGACGCCGTTGCGGAGTCGGCAACCGATCCTGTTCGCGAACTGGATCTCGTCACCCTGACCAATTCGGAGGGCTTTGACGAGCTCGACTATCACCAGAAGACGGCGTTGCTCGCCCAGTTCACGCACCACGACGATGGCGACGTTGCTTCGAACCTGCTCTTGCTGGCCGGGACCGACTCGTTCCAAGACCTTTCCATGAGCGACGCTCAGCGAGCAGCGAAAACGGTGGCGTTCATGGCCACGTACGAACCGCCCACGGCGGTCGTGCCTGCTATCACCGGAATGGCCAGTCCACGTCCCGATACCACCGTGATGGACAACACGCTTGCGCTCATTCTTGGCGAGGATGCACAGATTCCGCTCAACTTCGAGGCTGACGGAAGGACCTATGGCCAGGCGACCAGCGACGGCGAGATCAAGCTCAACCCGGCGTACATCCCTGCGGGCAACGACCCGATCGATCCAGCTGACACCGGTGCTCTCCGCGTGCTCACACACACGGTCGCCCACGAGGTGAACCATGTCGTTAGCGAAGACAGAGTCGCAAGTACGTACGAGTACTTCATGGGCGAGTATCGGGCGTTCTACGTCGGGCAGACCGCCACATACGGCCGTGAGCCAACTCGTGCCGAGGTGATCGATCGGGTGGAGGTGCTGGTGAGCTCGGAATGGGATCCTGATGGCGACAACGGTGCCTACGCCTATCTCGATCTGGCGCTCGAACATCCCGAAGAGGGTCCCAAGATCGCTGCGTTCGTGTCCGAAGTACTCGGGCGCGAAGTGACGGTTGAGAACATCGTTGCCGAAGTACGAGCAGGAGCGACCGACCCGGGTGAAGCAGCAGCAGTGCCGGTGAGCGTCGATGGCGGTCCGAACAATCTGACGAACCAGCCATCATGAGGACCACTAGGGTGCCTTCAGTGAAGAACCAATTGCATGCCGTGACAATGTGGCTGTCGCGTCAGCGGCGGGCAATGCTTTTCGGTTTGCTCACCGGGCTGGCTTTGGCCGCGCTGAGCGCATGCGGCGGGTCTTCTGGCGCCGCGCTGCAGCCGGTCACCGTGGAACCGGTGACTTCGCAGCCGGGGGAAGCAGACGTCGAGACGACCCAGGTCGAAACGACCGAAACGCAACAGCAGAGAGATGAGGTAGGCGTGTTCGAGAGTCTGAACTTTCTTGCGCTTGCAGCGCGCGCCATGAACACCGAGATCACCGACATCGTGCCCCGAGAGGAATATGAGATCTTTGGTACGAGCTGCCGGGCCAAATCCTTTGACTACAAAGTCCGCGAGATGGATGGAGGGGGCCTTCACTTCGCAGTGACCCCTGACGGTGAGAGAATCGTGGGCTCCGAAGAGGGTGCCATCCAGGCAGTGTGGAGCGCCTGTTACAACAGCCAAGGCATCGAGATCACAAGCGACCAACTCGTTCAACTGGTTCTGAACTTTGGTGAGATCAGGTTTCCCCGAGCAGAGGACGAGCCGACCATCCTTGCGCTGGAGCGACGAGATGTGCCTTATGAGCCGGCGAATCTTCAACGCAGCGGCGACGATTTCACGTTCTCTGTTCTGGTCAGCGCACAAGAGTTCGGCGATGTGTATCGGGTTCACATCGAGCGCGCAGGCGAAGACTTCACAGTCGAGTACGAGCAACTGGTTCGCGGCTAGTCCGCAAAGCGGGAAAAGCTGTTGAGAATCGCAGCGTTACTGGTCGTCGCAATGGTGCTCGTACGCCACGAGTTCTGCCAACTTCGCCGACAAGTCGATCGCCGCGTTCTGCGAGTCCTTTTCCGAGATACTCGTCGAGCCTGAGGTAGGGCTCCGATGGCGTCGTCGTAGCGGCAAAGTTCGTGGAGGGTGTCGCCAGCCTCTACCGCTTGAACGGTGGTTCAGCGAAGAGGTGTGTGACCACGTGCTCTTCGCTAACGACGTAACGATGATGACGTAGTGCAATGGCGAGTTCGGGATCCCAGGGCGTTTCAGGGATGGGCCCGACAATACTGACCTGAGGCCTCGCGCTCTGGTGCGCGAGCTCGAGGCCAAGACGGTACGCGTGGGCCGTCATGTGCCACGGAGTGGTGCCGAGGTGTGATTGCATCCACGACGTGATGTTGAGCCCGGCGGGGTCGAAGTCGCTGTGTTGCATCAGCGTGGCGCCGGATGCTCCCAGTTGACGAAGCGCAAGTTGCACGGCAACCGTTGGTTGACCGTTCGAGCAAATCAGCGGGCAGCCAGAACCCGTGTCGAGGCCACGGTCGCTCGCCCATTCCACAAGTGAGGGATTCTCGACGACCCGTGCCATACCGGCGGAGGGCAGCGGCGCCAGCGGTGTGCGCTGCAGTTGTCGAAGCGTCAGCACCACCGGTTCGCAGATTTCGGCTGCAGGGTTGAGGGCTCCGGCCAACCCGTGAGTCGCCGGAACTGTCACGCCAAGCAACAAAACGGTCGACGAGACCCGATCGACGACGAGCCCGAACTGGGTCCACAGATCTCGTCGCGACTCGAGGCTGCTCTCGCAGATCGCACGGAGCGCATCAGTGAACAGGCGAGTGAGCGGCTTCCCGACGTCGAGCCCGTGGGGATCCCCAAGAACCTGCGCGGCGAACACGGCGACGCTCATGTTGTTGGCCGGCAGCGCAGCAAGCACTCGGGCCAGCATGGCATGGAGGTCGTCGCGTGCCTGGATGTCGTCGACACTTACGCCAATGGCACGCTGCATCTCGACAAACCGCGTAACCAAAGCCAGCCGGGACGGTGACTGCGCAACAAACGAGACACTGCGCAGCGACCGGTCGAGATCGGCCCACAATCGATCCCGGCGGGCTATGTCTGCGGCTCGACCGGCGCGTACATCGGTGATGGGTCCGTTCACCTGCTCGGCCAAGGCGATCAACTCGCTCAGGTCACGCAACCCAAACGCACGAACCAAAACTTCGATGCGCACGTGGCAGGTGCTGTCGACCAAGCGGTCGCCGCCCAACAGGTCGGTAATCGCAGTGCGCTGCGCTCCAGTCAGGTTCTGCATCGTCAACCGGCGAGGTTCGTCACCTCGACCAACCCGACGGCTCAATTCGCGCCACAACACACCGAGTTCGACACCGCCTGCAAGTCGTAGCGTTCGGTCGTCGAAGTCGTTGGCACTCACCGGCTAGCCCACCGGCGTCAGACTGGCTTGGCGACGCACCTGCCCATCCCACGTGAACCGGGTCGATGTAACGGGTTCATCACCGCGGCCTGCTTGCAAGAAGTGAATGGCGATGCCGTCGAGTGTGGCATAGGCGCACCACTCGTGGTCGCTGGTGAACACGGCGTCGAGATCCCAGGTGCTGAACGTGCCGAACAGCTGAGCCCGGTTCGCTTCGTCGACGCCAGCGAACAGTTCGTCGAGCAAGATGAGTCGAGGACAGGTCGAGCCTTCGTCGGTAGTACTGGCATAGTGAGCAGCGATCGATGCCAACATGGGCAAGTGCAGCGTTATCGATCGCTCGCCTGTCGACAGCCCGGACAGAAGGCGGTCGGTGGCTGGTTTCATTCCTTGCCAGTCGCGGTGCGCGACTTGCAAGCTGAATCGGTGCCAGTAGCGGTAGTCGAGCGATTCTCGAAGACGTTCCTGCCATGGGGCGTTGACTCCCAGGTCAACTCGGGCCTGTTCGACTCGCGCCCGGACGAAGTCCTGCAGGCTGGTTCGGTCATCGTCGCTCAACGATGCCGGGTCACGTAGTAGCAGACTACGAGCTGCTTTGACGACCGCGGGTTGTGCGTCGTCGACCGCCCACTTGAGCTTCACGCCGACACCGCCAGCCGCGGTGCGAACTGCGTCGAGCTGCGCGTTGATGTCGTCGACCAGGGCGTTGGCTTGGCGGATGCGGTCGGCAAGGGCTTGGCGGATGCTGCCGGCAAGCGTGCGTTCAAACAGTGCCTCTTCTTCGGCTTGCAGTTCACTTCGCCCCGCATGGAGCTGGTTGTTCAGATGGGACTGAAGTTGTGCGGAGCTGCGGGGGACACCCTGGGTCGAGGCGGTGAGCAGCCACCAGCCGTGCTCGGTCACTCGGTCATCAAGATCCACGCGTCCGCCCAGATTCGACCGCGCAGTGTGCAACGTTTCTTGCAGCCGAGCGCTGGATCGCTCGAGTGCTTCGTCGGTGACGTCGGTCTCGCTCAGTTCGGCCGCCAGCGCACGGGCAGCCGCCAGCACTGCGGTCGTGCCTGCGTCGTCGTCGATGACGGTTGCCTCTTCAGCAGACGTGGTGTGGCCTGCGGCTTCGCACGAAGAAGCTTCGTCGGTCACGGTCTGAACATCAGCGTCGTGAAGAAGGCCGTCGGCGCCAAGATCGAGGAAGCGCTGGTGGACCGCTTCTCGGTGTTCCTCGGCGGCTGCTCGATCAGCGGTCGCCTGCTCGACCACATTGCCCAGTGTGCCAGCCTGGGTTGCGAGCGATCGCAGCTGGTGCTGCAACCGGTCACTGCGATCGCGCAGCCCACCTCGTTCGGCTTCGAGCGCGCCGAGTTGTTCAAGTAGGTCGCCATAGGCCGTTCCAACTGAGGCTTGGATTGCCTCGACACGTGCCCGAGCAGACGCTGCTGTTTCGCTGCTCAGGCGGAGGTGGTGCTCGGCTTGAGCGGCCAGCTCATTGGCTTCGTTCGCTTCGGTAGCGGCCCGCTCGGCGTCTGCGACGGCTTGCTGGTGGCGGTCGATGTGGCTGGACCACCCAGTGACTGTTGCGTCAAAACGATCGAGCCGGGTCACGAGCTCGTCGAGCTCGGTTCCGTTGGTAGGCAACCCATGCTGTGCGCCCATCGCCGCCACGGCACGGTTGCTGGTGCGCACGTGTTCCTCTGCGGCGTCGGTGGCGATGCGGGCCGCGGCCCGAGCCGCTTCGGCGTCGTCGACCCGGGCGGCACTGACCTGTAGCTGACCGCTCGCCGTATCGACACCGGCGCCGGTTGGCCGTGCCGAGAAGTCGGCGGTCACGGCGTTTCTGTGCGCGTGAAGTTGGTTGCGTTGACGCTCGTTCTCCGCCAGCTCCCGATCAATGATGGCGATGCTGGAGGTCAGCTCCTCGATGCGCTCGAGTCGGCGGCGTTCCCGGGCTGCGGCACCGAGCAGTTGCGCGGGGGCGGGCAACGTGCGGCCGGCGGCGGGACCAATGCGAAACGTCCCGTCGCGACCAATACGGATCTCGAGCGAGCCATCGTGGTGATCGTTCGCTGACTCGGCGAGCGGTATCGATGCCAGCACGTCGCCAACACAGTGCTTTGGGTCCAGCGGTTCTAGCACGTCGCGTAACGACCGGGCCGGGCGCATGCTCGATGCAGTCATACCGATCAAGAGATCCGCGACAGAATCGGGGACGTCAACCGACCCGTCTGGTGTAACCCACGCATCGAGCAGACCAATTGCGTCGAGTGCAGATTCGACGGCGTCGACCGTAGCCGAGTCGGTGGAGGAAACGACTTCGACCAGCTCCCACAGCGGATTACCTGCGAGCTTGCTCGCTCGACGGTCCGATCGCCACGCCGCAGCTTGCGGCTCGACCACCGTTGTGGCCTCGAGCTCTTGGCGCTGCTCATCGAGCTCGGCGCGTTGCGTGGCGATCGTGTCCCTGTGGGCCTGAAGCTCGCGTTCGGCAACGGCGAGTTCGGCGGTGATTGTCCGGTCGAGCTCCGCGAGTGCGCCAGCCAGAGCGCGTACCTGGTCGGTCGCCGAGTCGAATACCTGGCTGGTTGTTGGCGCCAAGGCGGCCCGCAGCCGGTCCGCACCCACAGCCCGCGAGGAAGCGATCCAGTCCTCGAGAAGCTGCTGATAGTCACGCAACGCGATGTGCAGGTCGTCTTGCGCAGCTTCGAGTTCGCTGCGGCGGTCTTCGAGTTGTGTCTCGGCCTTGTCGAGTGACGCAACGGCGCGGTCTCGGTTGGCAAGGTGCCCGCCGTGTTCGGCCAACAGACCACGCATCTCGCGTACACCTTCGCGGCGTGTGGTCAGCCAGCCATGCAGCTCGAGTGGGTTCGCGTCGTTGGCAACCAGCATGTCGGCACCAACGTGCAGGGCTGCGGTACGGACTTCACCGTGCGCTGCAGTCGTTTCGGTACTGGCCGCGGCTTGCGCCTGGTCACGAGCTACCCGTTCGGCTTCGCGGCGTGCAGCGATCTCGGCGGCGGTTGCGTGACGCTCGCGTTCGGTTTCGACCTGAGCTTCGAGTCGGTCCGCCTGTGCTGCCAGGTCGGCCAACGCTGCGCCGTCTCGGTACGCGTCGCTGCCCTGAATCGCACTGATCTCTGCGTCGACGATGATGGCCCGGGACCGAGCGGCATCGGCCTCGGTTTCCGATTTTTGGATTTGTACCTCGACCGAGTCGAGCTCGTGTAGAGCCTCGCGATGACGTCGAGTCACGGTGTCTCGGCGCGACGCAGCAGCCCGCACTTCACCTGCGATCCGAGCGGCCACAGTTCGTGCGTAGCGGCGCCGAGCAGCGACCAGCCGACGCACAACAACCAGCTCGGCCTCGAGCGCTTCGAGCTCGTCTCGACGTCGATCCAAACGCTCGAATCCTTCGGCAACTGCATGCAGGTCATGTTCTTCGAGCGGCGCCAACGCGTGGGTCAAAATCTCGCTCATCTTGTCGAGGTTCAGATCCTGGCTCAATTTCTCTTTGCGCAGCGCCAACATGGCGGTGATCAAGGCGTCGTAGCGGTCCGGCGTGAACTCGGGAAACAGCGTTCCCCGCACGGCTTCGCGATGTTCCTGCCCGGTGTCGCTGACCCGTCCCGATGTGCCAACGGCTTGGATGAGCGCTTTTCGTTCGAGCGGCGCACGGTCGGCGTCGAGTAGGTGAAGTGTCTCGCCGACCCGTCGGGTGGTCGTGAAGAATGTGGTGTCGGCGCGACGGGTGCTGGCCGAAGCTCTGACCCGGGCACCAATGGTGAAATAGTCGGTGTCGCGAGCGAACTCAACCCACATGAAACCGGCACGGTTCGATGACGGCGATCCTGCCATGATGCGGTCATACAGGCCGCCACGGCTGCGAGCCGCCGAACTGAGCCGGCCGGGTTGTGCGTTGGCGTCGAGCAGGAACGGCAGCAGCAGTTCGAGGCCCAGCGACTTGCCCGATCCGTTGGGTCCGCGCAGTAGCAGTCGGCCGTTGTAGAACTCGAACACTTCGTCCCAGTAGCGCCACACGTTGAGCAGGCCAGCGCGGGTTGGCTGCCATCGGTGGTCGCTTCGGCTGCCGGGTTGGTCCACCGTTTCGATGACGGTCGAGGTCACAGCAGTGCCCCCTGTTCCGTTGAGGCGATGTCGTGGTGCACGCGATATCGAGCGAGTGCAGCGCGGGCCACTACTCGCCCGTCAGATTCGATTTCCACCAGCCCGAAGTTGGCCAGTAGCTGTGCTGCTTCGAGCACCAGGCGTTCGGGGGCGTCGCCATCTCGATAGCTGCGGGCCCAGCCGGGATGCTCATCTAGGCAGCGAGCCACGAAACGACGCAACTCTGCGGCGGTCAATTCGCCGAGGCGACGCTCGCCGTTGGATGTCTCATCGGTACTCGATTCGGTGAGTTCATCGATCAGAAGTAGCGCGAGCTGGCCAACAGTGCCGAGCGGGCTGGGGAACACAATGTCGGTAGCGATCGCATCGGGATCGATCGCCATAATGCCCTCACTTCGTTCTTCAAGCTCGAAACCGGCCTGAGCGGCCCGGGTGCGCAACCAGTGACGGCCCGGCGCTGTCGCCAGGTAGTCGGCGACCGCGGTATGGCACTGGTCGAAGTACAGCACCGGGTCATCGAGCACCAGGCGGGCCACTTGGTGTCGAGTCCATCGCAACCGCTGTGCTTCGGTCGCCGCCTCGGCGCCGTCGCCATAACGAGGCTCGGCCAGCAGCGCTGCGATGGCTTCCACGCTCGATACGTTTCCATGCAGTCGCGTTGGTGGGTTGGCCGACGCCAACAGCCGATGGAGTCGATGGGTATCCGCGCTGAGGATGGCGTTGGATTCCGCCGAGTTGACGTAGGCATCGAGTTCACCGCCGCGGCTGCGCAAGATTCCCCACTCGCCGAGCGCCCGCAGCACGTCGACCAACGCAGCCCGCTCACGTCGCAACGTGGTGTCGAGATTGGTTTCGGATCGAAGTGCGTCAGCGAGCAGACCAATGGTGGTCACCGAGTTTCGGATGAGCGATGCGCATGTCATGCACAGCAGCTGATACCGACGGCGGTCGAAGGGTGCCCGCGACCCGCGTGTGCGGCGGATTGCACGTGTTGGGTCGGGTTGAGAGGTGCGCTTGTAGAGCCGAGCGAACCCGGCCGATGCGTCGATATCGAGCCGGTAGCCCAGGGTGTCCTCGAACCAGTCGGCCAGTGCTTCGCCGTGGCGTATGACCAGACGAGTGGCGTCGGGATCGTTGTCGATGTCGAGCAGGGGTTGCGCGAGCAGCATCCGGATGGCGTGGCTGCGTTCGTCCTCGATTTCGCTGCTCAGGCTGTGGTGCTGGCCCGAGGTCCTCACAGTGGGTTCAGCCATAGGAGCTGATCGAGGTCGTCGATGCTGCGGACTGGGTCAGGTGGATCGAGACGATGAAGTCAGGACTGGTGAACTTCCCCGCCGAGGTCGTGATGGTGGTCATCTCGTCGTCATGCGCCGGCTCAAGTGAGATCTCGATGGCGCCATCGGTCGAGGTGCTTCGTCGACACTGGTCCAGCCCAGGGGGCGCCATCAGCGCTGACGCAAGCAGGTGCAGCAACTCGCCGAATTGGCCCACCGGCATGTCGGTCGAGATGGTGCCGTTGCGGTCGGCCGAGCTGGCGAGCGCAGCGATGGAAGAGAGCCGCACCGTGCCATTTGTTGTCAGCGATTCTTGCAACGCCCGCTGGTCGGTCAAGTGTTGTTGGTGCTGGCGGCGGCGTAGCTCTCGTACCGCCTTTGGGTCGCGAACGCGTGCCGTGCGGCCGCGTTCGCTCAGGTTGCCCCGGGTGCGAAGTGCGGGTTCGACATCGGTGGGTTCGGCTTCGAGCCATGATGTCGATGTGCGAGTTTGGGTGCCATCGGCGGCCGCTTTGTGGGCATGGCGCGCAGGCCACATGCCGAATGCTGCGGAGAACAGAATGTGCGCTTCGTCGTCGCCGGGGCAATCGTCGAAGAGCTGGGCGAGTCGCCGGAAGTCGCTTGCGACCGTGGTCGAGCGGCTGCGGTTGTCGAAGCGGCGTTCGATGGCACGGAGCAGCTCGATGATGGCGGACCGGGCAACTTCGACCAGACGTTGAATCTGGGGTCGGGCAGCATCTTCGGGGGCGAACCAGATGCGGAGTGCTCGCCAATGGTGTTCGCGCTCGGCGATCCATGCAGGACCGGGGTCTTCGGCGGCCAGTGGGGCAAGGTTGGCGCCGTCGAGGGCGCGACCAAACAGCGCAGCCGTGTCCGCGGATTCAACTTCGAGCAGCCGCAGTGCAATGCGATGCTGGGGGCGCTCGACGCCGTCGACGTACTCCTGCAAGTAGCCAATGGTGCGGCGCTTGATGTCGGCGAACAGTTCGTCGTCGGTCACGTCGGCGCGAATGAGCCGGTGCAGGTGTCCGTTGAATTGGCGCACCGATTCGATAAGCGAGCGATGATGTCCTTCGAGTTCCGCGAGTCGAATGTGCATGCGGCCATTCGTGTCGGGACCGGTCGTGGCGAGCATGGCGACCAGATCGGCAAGGGCGTCGCCGATCGCGTCGAGCGTTGCGGACTGTAGCCCGACTGCCGACGTCAGTACTTCGAGCGAGCGCAATACGCCCGCCATGGCTGCCTCGCCTCGTCGCGTCAGCGACCATTGCATGTTCTTGCGCTCGAATTCTTCGGGTGTGGCGTAGTTGGCGGCATGGTCCTGGGTTGCGTCGAGCAAGCCCCATCCAGTGAGCGCATCGAGTGAGCGGGTCAAAGTCTCGTCGGCCAGCGGTTCATCCCAGCCAATGGCGATCAGCTCGGCACGAATCGTGTCGATATTCAGGGACGCCATCAGCACCGACGCCTGCTCGAACACCGTCATGAGGGCCAGGTGTATCTCACTGGACTGTGTGGTCGTGAATTGGAAGAGGGCGTCGTCGATCCCTCGCCAAACCGAGCGCTTGTCACCCATCTGACGACCCTACATCGCCGGCGATCAACAGAGACCTTTAGGAGCTGAGCGGACAGGGCAAGTCCCGCGGCGACTCATCCACGCCGTTTCCGCTCTGGTTCGTAAGCAACCTGCAGAGTTGACACTCACGGGCCGCTGGGATACAGCCTCGCTCACTGAGTGTGACGGGCACAACGATCACTTTGGGTCTTTAGCCTGGATCCACCGTTTGGTTTCTGGGCTGATCTAGGTCGCGTCCACCAAGAAGGCCTCCACGAGTGGGATTCTGTTGATGTCCAACGTCAACAAATCCACCAACTCGGGAGGCACTTCTTGTGTCGACATCATCGCGCAAAATCGACCGGTTGCAAGCGACCTTTGATCACGAATCGATCGTGGCCAATGCCGGGCTGATCTTGGTCGCCACGTTGATGGCTCGCCTCGGGTTGGAGTCGAGTCGACTGGACCGCAACTGGGTGTTGCCGTCGAGGATGGGCCACGCGGCGGCCCTGCCCCGGAAACGAAATTGCACCAACCGACGACACCGGGCTGGCCAACCGCGCTCCCTAGTGCGCACGAGTGATTGATGTGGTTGCCCAACCTCTGGTCTGGTCGAGCGGCTCGGGCCGCACCACACCGTCGGCCGCATTGCGCGGAGGAGAGATGTGCTCTACAGTCCACTCTGCATGAAAGTGCAGGAAAAGCTGTTGAGGGTTGCAGCGTCGCTGGTCGTCGCAATGGTGCTCGCAGGGTGCACCGGAACCAGTCCAGGTGCACTGCCGGCGACGAGCGTGCCCGACGAAACGATTGCGCCCCAAGAGACGGTCGTCGAAACTGCGACCGTGGAAGTGCCCACTCCGGCGCCGTTGGTGCAGGTCGGTGATCAGGAGCGGATTGATTCGGTGGTTGCTCAGTTCGCGGTCGATGTTGCCGCGCGCGACATTCCGTCGGTCATTGCGTATGACCTGCTCGATGCCAAGACCGACGACGGCGGTGATGTGACGCTCACGATCTGTGCCTGGGCCGGCGACTCGGTCTTTGACCGGGTCCGAGACTCGATCTATCGCACCCGAGTAGACGAGGACGGCGCGGTGACCGCTACCCACGTGACCACACCACTTGCGGTCGGTGAGTGCCTCAACACCCAACTCATCGAGTCCGCGCTGGAAACCATCGATGCCTTCGACGAGTTCGTAGCCGACGCAGGCGCAGACCCGACGATCTTCGATGACGACCCGCGGCGGAACCCGCTCAGTGATGACTTCATGTCGTCATCAACCGACTTCTACCAGAATCTTGTCGACGACGGCGTCTACTTCGAGGGCCTGCGATCGTCGGACTCGCTGGTCGATGCTGCTGTCGCTGATTTGCTGTGGCGCCGGCTCACGGCAAATGGCGTTTCCGTATTCGAAGTGGCCGTGTGCCGCGACATGGTCGAGGGTCGAGGTATGTATCGCGACGGCGTGCTGGTCGATGCCGGGCGAAGCGCGGACAGTCCCGGTCTGCACTCGATTGACTCGTTCCAGCTAATGCACGATCTTGGATCTCCCGGCGTTTGGCTGGTATCTGGGCGAAAGTCGATTGTGTGGTCCGACTGTTTCTTTGCTGGGACTTGGCTTGAAGGGGCGAATATCTTCCAATCCCGAGATACTCCGTTCGAGATACTTGATCGATGAGGCTTGCGGTTCAGTTTGCTCAGGGGGCGCCCTTCGTAACTGGTTCCACCAGCGGTGGTGCGTGGTACAAGTTAGACCTCGTTGCATTAGATAATGGCGTGGCCTAATGTAGCGATTGGCATGAAAGTACAGGAGACGGCATCATGGGCCTTGGTGTTGATGGTCGTTGTCATGGTGCTCGGGGGGTGCACCGGAAGCAGCGAAGGTGCACTGCCGGCGACGAGCGTGCCCGACGAGTCCAGCGTGCCCCAGGAGACGGTCGTCGAAACGGCGACCGCGGCAGTGCCCACTCCAGAGCCGTCGGCGCAGGTCAGTGATCAGGAGCGGATTGATTCGGTGGTTGCTCAGTTCGCGGTCGATGTTGCCGCGGGCGATATTCCTTCGGTCTTTGCCTATGACTTGCTCGACAGCAAGATCGACGACGACGGCGATGTGACCCTCACGATCTGTGCGTGGGCGGGCGACTCGGTCTTTGACCGAGTCCGAGACTCGATCTATCGCACCCGAGTAGGCGAGGACGGCGCGGTGACCGCTACTCATGTGACGACACCACTTGCGGCTGGCGAGTGCCTCAACACCCAACTCATCGAGTCCGCGCTGGAAACCATCGATGCCTTCGACGAGTTCGTAGCCGACGCAGGCGCAGACCCGACGATCTTCGATGACGACCCGCGGCGGAACCTGCTCAGTGATGATTTCGTGTCGTCATCAACCGACTTCTACCAGAATCTTGTCGACGACGGTGTCTACTTCGAGGGCCTGCGATCGTCGGACTCGCTCGTTGATGCAGCTGTCGCTGATTTGCTGTGGCGCCGGCTCACGGCAAACGGAATTTCGATATTCGAAGTGGCCGTGTGCCGCGACATGGTCGAAAGCCACGGAATGTACCGAGATGGTGTTCTCGTCGATGATGAGCGGAGCCCAGCCAGCCCCGGTCTCCATTCGATCCACTCGTTCCAGTTGGTGCAAGATCCCACGTCACCAGGTGGCTGGTTGGTTTCTGGGCAGAAGTCAATCATCTGGTCCGACTGTTTCTTTGCAGATACCTGGCCAGAGGGCGCCAATATCTTCAAATCCCGAGACACTCCTTTCGAGATACTTGATCGATGAGGCTTGCGGTTCAATCTGCTCAGGTGGCGCCCTTCGTAACTGGTTCCACCAGCGGTGGTGCGTGGTACAAGTTAGACCTCTTTGCATTAGACAATGGCGTGGCTTAAGGTAGCGATTGGCATGAAAGTACAGGAGAAGCCATCATGGGCCCTGGTGTCACTGGTCGTCGCAATGGTGCTCGCGGGGTGCACCGGAACCAGTCCAGGTGCACTGCCGGCGACGAGCGTGCCCGACGAAACGAGTGCGCCCCAAGAGACGGTCGTCGAAACTGCGACCGTGGAAGTGCCCACTCCGGCGCCGTTAGTGCAGGTCGGCGACCAGGAGCGGATTGATTCGGTGGTTGCTCAGTTCGCGGTCGATGTTGCGGCGGGCGAGATTCCGTCGGTCATTGCTTATGACCTGCTCGATGCCAAGATCGACGATGACGGTGATGTGACGCTCACGATCTGTGCCTGGGCGGGGGACTCGGTCTTTGACCGGGTCCGAGACTCGATCTATCGCACCCGAGTAGACGACGACGGCGCGGTGACCGCTACTCATGTGACGACACCACTTGCGGCTGGCGAGTGCCTCAACACCCAACTCATCGAGTCCGCGCTGGAAACCATCGATGCCTTCGACGAGTTCGTAGCCGACGCAGGCGCAGATCCTACGATCTTCGATGACGACCCGCGGCGGAACCTGCTCACCGATAACTTTGCTGCATCCTCTGGCGAGCTATACAAAGGCTTCGTCGATGACGACGTTTACATCGAAGGGATTCGCCCACCAGGCCCGTTTGCGGATGCGCTGGTAGCAGATCTCCTCTGGCGCCGAATCACGGTGGATGGCTTCTCAGGACTCGAGATAGCGGTCTGTCGCGACATGGTCCCGAGTCGCGGGATCTATCGCGATGGCGTATTGATAGACGATGAGCGAAGCGAAGACAGTCCTGGTCTCCATTCTATTGACTCGTTCCAGCTGGCAATCGATCCAGACCGGCCTGGTAGTTGGCTAGTCTCGGGTCGAAAAACAATCATCTGGTCCGACTGCTTTTTTGCAGATTCTTGGGTGGACGGGGCCAATATCTTTCAGCCGAGAGAGACAGTCTTCCAGGTGCTCGAGTCGTGAAGAACGGAACAAGGGTGTTGTCTGTGCTGTTCATCGTCCTCGCCCTTTTGGGCATCTCCGTACTGTTCAGTGCCGTGAACGTCGGCGCAATGCAATCCGAGCTGGTTTGCACCGTCAGCTCTGAGCTGACTGCCACATCAGCGCCCATTGACAGTCCAGGAGTCCCGGGCGACAGCACCACCAGCGTCGGTGAGGGTGACGCAAGTGTCACGATCGTCGTTGAGCAATGCGATGTTGGGCTTTCCCCGAACCAGCCGGCAGAGACGGACTACGTTGCGGCCGATTCAGCCGGGGCGACAGTGACCGTGTCCGAGCCGGGCCGTATCGCCGACAATTGTGTCGAGACGGTTGCTCGCTTTTCCAGCGACCCTGATGTCACCTACCCCTTGTACTGCGTGAAGTGGCGAGTGTGTGGTGGTGAGCGGGTTGACGACGTCGTGTCGGGTGAGATCGCCGGCGCCGAGGCGGACGGCAAGTATCGGTCGTATCTCGACCAGATGGTCGGGCTGCTCGACGCAGCGATCGACCTGGGGCCAGCTGCGTCGCCGGACGCGCTCGAGTCGAGCCCCGGGAGTGTCAGCGACTTTTTGCTCGAGCAGGGGCCGGCGATCGCCCCGAAGACGACCTGATTCCATTTTTCTATTGGTGCGCTGACTATGTCGAAGCGGGCGGCGTTCGCGTTTTCGATCCCGTCGACTTGGCTGCGGTGTCGTTTGGTTGGGATCTGACCTACGGCGACATCTACGACATCCCCGGTGCACAGAACGCGCTCTACACCCAGTTGCAAGCGCGGCTTGATCTCTGCAGCCCCGAGATTGGGCTGGTCCCCTCGACCGATGTCGGGTACACGTTTGTGCACTGGCCCACCTGGCTGTTCCTGCAGAACCCAAGCGAAGACATCACGCTGTTCTCAACGAATTCCACCGACACGTTGCGTGTTGATCTACGCGCGTCGCTCGTCGGTGTTGATTGGCAGTTCGGCGACGAGACAATCAAGACGTGTGCTGCAAATGAGATGGTGCCTTTCAGCGAGACCCTTGACCCCATCGATGACCTACCGGCATGTCATCACCGATTCACGCAACTCGATTGTCAGAACCTGACGGCGACGACCCGATTCAAAGTCGAACAGATGATCAGGACTCGACCATCCTCCAGCGGTCACAACTACCCACCGATCAGCTGGACGGACTTTCTCGGCACACCCACCGAAATAGCGTTAGCAGGCTCAGTCGACGACTACCAGATCCACGAGATCGTGGCCGTCAACGCCGTCGGAGGTGCCACCCGAGATGAACTGCTCGCCAGCGGTCGTGCCGCCGGAACAATCCCACAACCAGGACAAGCTTGCGAACGCCTCGCCGCTCGAGCCGGCTAATCCGTGACCGTCCCCGTGAACACACTGCATCACCAGTGGTAACTTTGGGCTCTGACGGCGGTGAGTGAATCATGAGCGATGGTGAACGGCCGGCGGTTGGCTGGTGGAAGGCGTCCGACGGCAACTGGTACCCCCCAGAAACACACCCGGACTACACCGCAGTCGAGCTGCCTCCGGCTGTGCATCCGGCTCCGCGGATCGAACCAGCGGCGCCGCACCCCTCGTCGCCCCCGCTTCCTTCCGACATTGCCCGGGCTGCCACCGGCCACAACACCGCCTCGTAATCGTGGTGGAAACAGCGGTGGGCGCTCGCTGTCGCGGCGCTGCTGACTCTGCTCGCTGCTCGTGCGATCGTGACCGGGGCGAGCAACCCCGACTCCGCAGAAAATCGCACCGACGCCGTGGCCGGCGAATCACCTGGAGACGCTCCACGCTCACCCGACGAAGACACCGCACCCAGCGAACCCGAAGCGCAGGTGAGCACGAGAGACGACGCATTTGCCTATGACGCCTCTGTGCCCGTCGTGTTCTCCAGGCCCGGCGAGGCCGACGGCTCGGTATGGAATGTGCAGGTCGCAGCGCCACGCGACATCACCGACGTCGTCATGGCCAAGAACAACTCGTTCGTCGATGCACCGCCAGAAGGCGTTCGATTTGTTGGCTTCGATGTGGAAATGACGCTCGCCTCGGCGAAGACCGAACCACTGCGGACTGGAATCAACTTCTCTTGGGAGCTCCTCGGCGGAAGCACCGACGCTATCTACGACTCGAGAACGATGGCAGACGTCGTGGAGTGTCGGCGCGCCCCGAGCGAATTGGGCATGTTCGACGAGGTCTTCGTTGGCGGCACGATTGCGGGCGTCGTTTGCATCCCCCTGCCCACCGAAGATCTGGACTCACCCGACACGGCTGTGGCAATGAACTTCGACGGTGACCGGGTGGTCTTTGCCATCAATGGTGCACGGCCCGATCCTGCAGAAGTGGCACAGAGCCGCCGAGGATTCATTGGCAGGCCCTTGGGCTACGGCTCGCCGGTGCCTGTCACGCTCGGAGGCCGGGGCCGCAGCGCTCGATCGGTCTGGAACGTCACGGTTGGTGCGCCGCGCGACGTGAGTGACGTCTTTGCGCAGGACAACGACTTCAACGATCCGGCTCTCGACGGGGTGACCTTCTTGGGGTTCGACGTGGAAATGACGCTGGCCTCAGCGGAGACCGAAACGCTGGCGCCCGGCCGCAACTTCGCCTGGGAAGTCCTGGGTGGGGCGACGTCCGCTGTGTACGGATCCGCCACCCTGGGCGACCTGTCCGGATGTGGCGTGATCAGAGGGAGCTTCGAAAAACTGTCCGAGGTCTTCGTCGGAGGGACGCTCAGTGGGTTGATGTGTATTCCGGTTCCGACCGAGGACCTGAACCATCCCGACACCCAGATCGCCATGAACCTCCGCCCTGGACGGGTGGTGTTCTTCGACGGTGGTCCAACTCCTGCACCAGTAGCGATAGAGCCGGGCGACGGACCTTCGGCAGTCGGCCCGGCGCTTCCGTTCGGGTCGCTAGTTGCGCTCGATTCAACCATGCTCGACGACGACGCCGACCCGTCAACATGGTCCACAACGATCACGAACTGGCGAGACATGACCGCCGAGGTGCTGGCAAAGGACACGTACGCCACGCCACCGGGCGAAGGAGTCATCTTCGTTGGATTCGACGTCGAGATAACGCTGATCGAGACACAGGTCGAACCACTGGTCTCGGCCTACGACTTTCCGTGGGAGATCTTGGGTGCAAGCACGAACCGAGTCCACACGTACAGCATCTACGACTGCGGTTCGACGCCGAACGAGTTCAACGAGTTCGTCAAGACCTTCGCCGGCGAGACCCTGGGCGGCACGGTGTGCATTCCTCTCCCGTTATCAGACTTCGCCGACCCCGACACCCGTATCTCCCTGAACGTCTCCGGCAACCGATTCATCTTCACACCCGCTGAGTAAGACCGAACCGAGCTATCGAGCAGACACACAACCCGGTCCGCCAGACGTTAACCGCCGAACCGATCCTTGATTGTGCTGCCTGACTACGAGTCTTGTAGTCGGTCGACCAGGTCATTGATTCCCAGGCGTACGACGTCACCTGACGCGCAGAACGTGGTGCCCGACGCAGCGATCTGTTGAGCGATGCCGGCGGTCTCTTCATCCAGCTCGCTCAATGCCGCCAGCACGGCGTTGGTTTCGCTGGCGTAGCAGGTGAGTTCTGCGGACACGGCGTCGTTGTCTGGGCAGAGCCACACCTGGTCCGCCATGGCTTGGCCAGCGGCGGCGACCGACGGGGTGGCCGATCCAATCCAGCGTCGGAGTGAGGTCGCGTCGGCGCAACCCAGCGCTTGCCCTCGGGCGCTGATCTCGGTTTCACTGGCCGCGTCCGTTGCTGTCCGGTCTGGTTCCGCTGCGTCGCTGTTGGTGATGGAGTCGATGGAGTCGATGGAGTCGGCCTCGGGCTCGTCTTCGGCGGCTGGGGTCTCGATCGCAGCCGGGGGAGCAGTTGGCGTGGGGTCTTGGGGGCTGCGTGGCTGCACCTCGAGCGGGATCGTCGCGTTCGACTCGGTGACGACCGTTGCGTTCTCCTGGGTGCATGCCGTGAACAATGCAGCCACGACGATGAGCGAGACAGCCAGTCGACGGCCATGTGCTGAAACGGCTCTGACTCTGGTCATGGGCCTAGTCGTCGATCGGTACATTTACGGCAACGATCTCGCCGATCGACATGGTGTCGGTCTGGTTGCTGACGGTCGCCACCGGATCTGTTGGGTGTTCGGTCCATGGTGCATCCGGCCAATCGAACTGATCGCTGCCCCGGAAGCTCACCTGTTCCTCGATGTAGTACTGAGCAGTTGCCGTCATGGTGTACTCGCCCACCTGGCTGAACATGTGCGAGCACTGGGGCGTGGGGTCGGTAATGCTGTTGGTCCCGTGAATGAAGGGCTGCATGTCATCGATCTCGCAGGTGATGGTGGCATCGCCAAGCTGCCAGGTGACGCCGATCAAGGTGGCCCGAGTCGTGAGCCGCGCAGTGCCTTCCTCGCTGATCGCCTCGATCCGGTACTGGCCCATATCGTCGATGTTCTCGAGCCACAGCCACATCGGAAGTCGCACATAGGTATAGCCCTTCTCGACCGGAGGGATCGTCTGCATCTGAGGCTTGTTCCCTTCGAGTAGCGTTCGCAACGTTTCGAGCGCATCGAATCGTGCGCCGTCGACGTCGTGCTGGTCAGCAATGGTGGTGGCCCAGGCGAACGATGGTGAATAGATGGGGTCGGTCAATTCGAGCGGACCTGCTTCACCAATGCGACAGAAATAGAACACCGGCATCAGGTCGGCACGGGGTTGATCGCCGAAGTTGATATCGGCGATGTCCGATGCGAGGCCGTCTCGATGCAGAATGACGTCCGCCAGCGGAACCGCCGTATGTGCGGTGGTGGCCAGCATCGAGGCGATTCCGTCGACATAGTCGTAGTACGCACCTTCGGGTCCGTTCGAGATCCCTCCGAAGAGCACGTCGTCGACCCGTTCGCCACCGCACCAGTAGTAGACCAGGCACTCGGGCTCACCGGCCGACGTCAAGATGTCGGCGAGATCTTCTTCGACGGCGCGAATAGTGGCCCAGAGATCGAAGACGGCATCGACTTCGCTTGTGTCGGTTTGTAGGAACGTGCTGGCTGCGACCTGAAACACCGGTGACTTCGATGGCTTGCCCGTCTGGTTTGGTTGGGGTGACTCCAGCGACTTGGCGGCTCCTCGCTCGTGCGAAACCGGATCGGCGTCGGCGGGACGTTCGAAGGTCGAAGCATCGAGCACCTCTTGCTCGCGATCCACCGCTTCTTCGCTCGCCCCTCCATCGGCGCCCGCAGCAAACGATGGGCTGCCAGCGCCATACTCGGCACAAGGCGGCTCTGCAGCTGTCACCGTACGATCCCGAAACGGCAACTCCGGCGACCCCGCCACCAACCGCGTCTTCTCCAACTCGAACTCGCTGTTGGCGAGACTTTCTCGAAGTGACGAGTCAATACCGCCGAAGCCGTCGCCGTTGGCTAAGGCGATTAGCGGCGAAATAACTGGGGCGGCGAAAAACACGCACAGCGCAAGCAGAGTGGCCGTGGATTTTGAGGTCGTCATGACAGTAGATCCCAATCAACTGGCTGTGGCTGCCATGTTGTCAGTCCGGTTTGCCAATCCACCGCAAAGCAATCTGCCCACGAGAGACCCTCGATACCAGCGAGGACCCACTGCTGGTCGAGTCGCGTCAGCTGGTAGTTATCGATTGCGTGAGGTCCGATCGCGTTGGAACTGCGTTCGTCGTCGATGAGCACCTCACCTCGATACAAGCCGAAATTCGGTGCCAATTCTCGACATGTGGCTAGCTCCAGGACGTCGAAGTCGCGGTCGTCTAATTGGTATCGGCGATATCCGATTGGTTGGAGGCTGCTTTGCGGTAAGCCGCTATCAAAGGCGTGACCGATCCAATAGGTGCCGTCGTCGATCCATCCTCTGCTCATGCGCTCCGCTGATTTTGCCCCGCTATCGGTCGAGAATTGGCGTTCGATTTCCGGGTCGAAGGTGGTGGGGTCTTCGAGTACGGATCCCCAGTACGAGTCGAACTCACGCGTGAAGGCGAGGGCGGAGTCGATGAGTTCAGTGTTGAGGCAGTCGCCGGGGATCGATCCGTCGAACAGGTAGTTGGCGGTTCCATCGGCTCGTATTTCGTATTCGATGGTGCGGAGATCGTCGAAGACGGTGTCGCCTGTCCACGAACAGATTTCGAGGCGCACCCGGTCGCCGAATGCGGTGGCATCAAGGTGGTCCCAGGCAATGAGCTCGCCGGGTTGGGGGTCGGCATCGAAAGTAGTGCGAGCAAGAGCGATCATTTCGGTGTCGCTGAGCGGTTCGGGTTCGGGTGTTGGCACCTCGGTCGGCGTCTCCG